>CETH01173528.1_pt1 | contig 11218 bp, 9 predicted proteins | sample 361461 | NCBI WGS metagenome assembly CETH01 (sample SAMEA2622695, study PRJEB7988) | marine metagenome | isolation source: saline water (ENVO:00002010), including
TTTATCCACCTTCAATTTTTACCAATGTTTCCCCATCTTCTTTTATTGCTCAAATTGAAATATTCGGGCCTGTTTTATCAGTTCTTAGTTTTAGAACACCAAGTGAAGCTGTGAGCATAGCAAATAATACCCCGTATGGTTTAGCTGCAAGTATTTGGTCAGAAAATATTAATCTTGCTCTTGATGTTGCGCCAAAAATTAAAGCCGGAGTAATATGGATTAACTCGACAAATTTATTTGATGCCGCGTGCGGTTTTGGCGGTTACAAAGAGAGTGGATTTGGAAGAGAGGGAGGAATTGAAGGAATAAGAACATATCAAAATCAAACACTTCCTGAAGTGACTAAAGTGACAAAAAAAATTAATAAAAATAAAGTTCAACTTCCATCAATAGACGCAACACCTAAATTGTATGTGGCAGGTAAACAAAAAAGACCTGATAGTGGATATTCTTTCAACCAGTTATCAGCACAAAAAGAATTTATTTGTGATATTGCCAGAGCTAACAGAAAAGATGTAAGAGATGCAGTTGAAGCAGCATCAAAATCTAAAATTGGAAGTATAAATAATTTTAATCGTGCTCAAATTTTATTTTATTTAGCAGAAAATTTAGCGCAACGTAAAGAAACTTTTGTTAATTTATTGATGAGTATTAAAGGAGAATTTAAAAATCAAGCAGTTAAAGAATTTGAACAATCTTGTGAAAGAATTTTTTATTACGCTTCTATGTCAGATAAGTTTGAGGGAAATATTCACAATCCTCCGATGAGAGGTTTAACATTAGCTATAAAAGAACCAATTGGTATTATAGTAAGTTTAATGTGCGAACATCAACCGTTGCTAAGTTTAGTAACGACAATATCTTCTTTATTTGCGAATGGTAACGCAAGCATAATTATTCCGACTGAAAAGACATCTTTAATTGCTACATCACTATATCAAGTTTTTGAGACTTCAGATATTCCTGCTGGATCAATAAATATACTAACTGCAAAAGAAAACGAACTTAATTCAACCTTGGCACAACATGAAAATATTCATGGAATTTGGTCTTTTTCTGATAATTCTAAAATTAGATCTGCTATAATTAGGGATACTGTTTTTAATCTAAAAAGATTTTGGTGTCCAAAAAATAAAAATATTGATTGGTCAAATCAATCTGAGGATTTTTTAAATCAATTTCTCTATGAAAGTTCCCAAGTTAAAAATATTTGGATACCTTATGGTGAATAAAAATTATTTTAAATAGTAAATTATATATAATTTTTTTATATAATTAGGCTCTTATAATGATATAATTTTATGAAATAAAAGAGAGAGATAATTATGTTAATCAATGTTAACCCTTTAATTAGTCCAGAGATTTTAGCCTTTATAAGATCTATGGGGCATGGAGATAAATTTGTTTTGAGTGACGCAAATTTTCCTTCCTACTCACAAGGCAACAAACTTTTTCGTATGGATGGTTTGAATGTTCCACAGGCAGCAGAAGCATTGCTTACACATTTTCCATTAGATAGTTTTGTTCCACATCCTGTGCAAAGAATGGAAGTAGATGGCAAACCAGAAGAAATAAACGAAGTACAAACTGAATTAATTAATACAGTTAAAAAGGTATCAGGAGATAACTGGGCAGTTGGATCCATTGAAAGACAAAAGTTTTATGTAGAAGCCAAAAAAACAATGGCAGTAATAACAACAAGTGAAACAAGACCATATGGATGTTTTATATTTACAAAAGGTGTATTAAAACCAGATGGGTCCGTTTGGATTATTTAAACTGAATTAAATGTCCTTTAAAAACTTTTATCCACAAAGTGAGAAAGCTTAGAAAGTTGTGACTAAAGATCAAAATACATTACTACTTTTAATAGAAGATTTATGTCAAATATCAGGATTGGCTGGATATGAAACATACGTAAAGAAATACATAGAAGAATTTTTAAGAATTAAAAAAGTAAAATATATTTCTGATAGATTAGGCAATCTTTATTGTACTCTGAGAGGTAATACTACATTGCCTTCAATAATGATTTTTGCTCATATGGACCAAATAGGATTTATAGTAAAAAAAATTGAAACAAATGGAATGATAAGGGTTGAAAGAGTCGGTGGTGTTTCTGAAAAAACTCTTGCAGCTACCTCAGTAGTTGTAAGAAATGAAAAAGGTATTCTTATTGAGGGCGTCATAGGAAATAAATCTCATCACGTAACTAATGTTGATGAAAAATACATTGTATCGAAATATAGAGATTTGTATTTTGACTTTGGCTTTAGTTCACAAAAAGAAGCATTAGCAAATGGAGTAAATATTGGTTCACCTATTACCTTTAAGCCAAATTTAAACAAAATAGGTAAAAATAAAATTGTGGGAACTGCTATTGATGATAGAGTTAATTGTGCGGTAATCTTGGAATTGATTGACAGTCTAAAAAAAATTAAAAATAGACCCTCGGTACATTTAGTATTTTCAGTTCAAGAAGAATTTAACTTAAGAGGAGTATTACCTGTAATAAGATCGCTCAAACCAGATATAGCAATTCAACTTGATATTAGCATAGCAGCGGACACATTTGAAACTAATGAAGCTGGACATACCTTTTTAGGTGGAGGACCTACGATGAGTATGTACTCTTTTCATGGACGGGGCACTCTTAATGGGCTTATTCCTCATCCAAGTCTAGTAGATTTATTTTCTAAAACTGCAAAAAAAAATAAGATTAATTTACAACGAATTGCAACTTCAGGTTTACTAACGGAAACATCATATGTTCAATTAGAAGGGAATGGTATTGCTTGTATTGATCTAGGATTTCCAGCAAGATATTCTCATTCTCCTAATGAAATGTGTGATTTAAGGGATGTTATACAACTTAAGAAATTATTACTTCAATCCATCAAAAGTATTAATAATAAAATAAATCTAATTAGATAGAATAAATGAATTCTAACTTATATTTAGGTATTGATATTGGAACTTATGAGTCGAAAGGTGTTTTAACTAATATTAATGGTGAAATTATTGCACAATCATCAAAAAAACATCAACTTATTGTTCCTCAAGATGGCTATGCTGAGCATAACCCTATTTCTGATTGGTGGAATGATTTTATTTTTATAAGTCAAGAATTAATCACAAAATCCAATTGTAATCCAGCTGATATAAAAGCAGTCACCTCGAGTGCAATTGGTCCATGTATGTTGCCAGTAGATATTAATGGTAATCCTTTAATGAATGCTGTCTTATATGGTGTTGATACAAGGGCTGCTAAAGAAATTTCAGAATTAAATAGTCTTTATGGAAAGAAATTAATTTTAGATTTTGGAGGAAATCCTCTAACCTCTCAATCTGTTGTACCAAAAATACTTTGGTTAAAAAAAAATAAACCAGATATTTTCAATAAAACTCATAAAATTTTGAATTCAACATCTTTTATCAATTATAAGTTAACAGGTAAATATTATCTTGACCATTATTCTGCTGTAAATTTGACCCCTTTGTACGATATTAAAAAAAATTCTTGGAGTAATAAGATTACAAAAAATTTATTGAATCTTGATTTACTTCCAGATTTAGTTTGGACAGATCAAATCATTGGCGATGTCACTATTGAAGCTGCTAAAGAAACAGGTCTAGCAATAGGCACCCCTGTCACCGCTGGAACAATAGATGCTGCTTCTGAAGCATTAAGTGTTGGTGTAATAGACTCAGAAGATATGATGATGATGTATGGTTCAACAATGTTCTTTATTATAATTACAAAAAAACCAATTCATGACTCTAGGATGTGGTACGCACCATGGTTATTTAAGGGATTACATACATCTTTAGGTGGATTAGCGACCAGTGGCACACTAACTCATTGGTTTAAAAATGAATTTGCAAGAGAGATAAAAAGTAAAAACCCATTTGAAGTTTTGGCAAGCGAAGCTAAAAAATCTCCTATTGGATCAAATGGTATTTTGTTTCTACCTTACTTTTCAGGAGAAAGAACACCAATTCATGACACCCATGCAAAGGGTTCATTTTTTGGTTTAAACCTTACTCATAAAAGATCTGATTTGTACCGTTCAATTTTTGAAGGTATTGCATATGGAACTAGACATGTTTTTGATACAATTGATGAGTTAAAAATTTTACCAAAAAATTTATATAGTGTTGGAGGTGGAACAAAAAACACATTATGGTCTCAAACAATTTCTGATGTAATTAATCAAAATCAAATTCTTCGAGAAGTAACTTTTGGAGCTTCTTATGGTGATGCTTTCTTATCAGCATTATCTATTGGTGACGTGAAGTTAAAAGATATAAATAACTGGAATAAAATTAAAGTCACAATAAATCCTAATTCAAATAAAATTTATAAAAAAGGATATCAAAATTTTAGAAAGTTATATGAACAAACCAAATTTTTGATGAAAGATATGGATAGCTAACCTTTTATTGCACCGGCTGCCATTCCTTTAACGATATACTTCTCTAAAAAAATACATACTACTACTAATGGAGCAATAGAAGCGCCTGATAAGGCCGCCATTGACCACCAATTTATACCCTGTGAACCAGTTTGAGAAGCCACCATTACTGGAAGCGTTTTCGCATTAGTACTTGTTAGTAAGGCTGCAAATAAATATTCATTCCAACACAAAACCAAAGATAATATAAAAGCAGAGACTATTCCAGGAAGCACTATTGGTAAAACAACTTTTCGAAATGAACCCCATACAGTTTCTCCATCAACCAAAGCTGCTTCCTCTAATTCTATTGGCACAGCATTAAATTGATCTCTCATTATCCAAATCACAATTGGAAGAACTGTTAATGTGTATAATAAAATAATCCCAATTCTAGTATCTAAAAAATTAAGTTCACGATAAAGCACTAACACTGGCATAGCTAAAACAACAGGAGGCAGTATTAGTTGAGATAAAAAGAAAAATGAAATATCAGGATTGCGCATTGGTCCAAATTTATAATTAAATCGACTTAATCCATATGCAGCTGTTGAACCTAAAAAAACTGCTAATGCTGATGCGCAAGTTGAAACTATAAAAGTATTGAAGAATCTTTTTAAAAATTCATCTCTTACTGTTGACTCATTAAAAATAGTATCAGGTGATAATCCTAGTGACCTCCATCCTTTCCAACGAGGCACAAAATCAATCCAGGGTAATATATCACCTTTTTGGACATTTGGAGCAATTTTGAATGAAGTTGTGATGGTCCAAAAAATTGGAAATAAGCATATAAAAGCCCAAATAATTAACAAACTGTAAATAATAACTTTTTCTAAATAACTATTGTTCATTAAGAAGGTCTCTCCATCCAGCGATTTACAACCTTGATTAACAAAGTCATAAAAATGACGATACAAATAAGATAAACGAATGCTAATAGTGTTCCATATCCTACATTTGATCTATCTCTATATTCTCTAAATATAAAACTAGTAACTGAGTCTGTTGCTCCACCGGGTCCTCCACTTGTTACATTAATAATTATGTCAGCAATTTTTAATTTAAAAATTATCCTTATTAGTATTGCAGTTAAAGATACTGGGAGCATAATTGGAAAAATTATTTTTGAAAATAAAGGCCATTTTGTAGCACCATCAACTCTTGCTGCTTCTAAAATATCTCTAGGTAAACCTTGGAGTCCAGCTAGTATCATAATCATCATAAAAGGAATATAGGTCCAACTATCCATTATCATAATTGAAATTTTAGCAATTTCTGGAGAAGAAAAGAAAGCAGGAGAATCCCATCCTAAATTTTTCGCTAATTTAGTTATTGGTCCGAAACGAACTTCCAGCATTGATTTACCTATCATCCAACTTACTGCAACAGGACTTAACATAAGTGGTAATAAAAAAGATACTCTGAAAAATTTTCTTGCAACAATATTGGCATTTAGCAGAAGGGCTAGACCAAAAGCGATTGCAAATTCAACTAGAACAAATACAATATAAATTAACATATTGTATAGAGCGTTCCAATAATAAGGATCTGATAACATTTGATAAAAATTATCTAGTCCATTAAATTTTCTACCATCAAAGGAGCTTAAATTCCAATCAGTAAAAGAAATATATAAACCAAAAATTAAAGGAAATACGACAATTGATATTATAAATAAGACTGCTGGGAGTAAAAATAAAGTTCTTTTTCCTTTTTCACCATAAATTAATACTCTAGAATAACCTAGAGCAAAACCCCACAAAATATAAGCATAAAGAACTGGACGCCATGTTTCAAAACCTAAAGAAAAAATATTATTCGATTTCAAAAATTGAAGAATGGCCAAAAAGATCATTATAAAAAAAAATCCCCAAACTAATATTTTTCCAATTAATTGGTTTTTTGGATTTATTGTTTGTGGTTCAACTACATATAACGGATCACGTTCATATGTATTTTGAGTACTCATAATTTAGATAAATAATTAAATATAAAAATCTAGCGGCTTTTTCAAGCCGCTAGAAAAAGATTATATACCCAATGAAGCTTTATAAAGCTTTATTTGTTTCTCTCTTCCGATTTGATCAGTAATTTTTTCCCAAGCAGCAGCTATATTATCTGCTCCTGTTTGAGCATCATATTGACCAGCATAGATTTTTGCAAGCTCATCTTCAGCTACACTATAATACTGGAAGATACCAGGAATACGAGGTTCAATGGCTGCATTTGGATGGTTGTAAGAATTTGCCTCTGAAGCTAGATAGTTTTCAGCAAATTCCTGACTATAACCAGCTCCAACCCATTCATCAGTATGGAAATGACTATTACGATAAGGTTGGAATCCAGAAGGATACATAGAACACCATAGTGATAGATCTTTTCCTCCAATATGAGCGGCTGCAGACCATGCAGCTTTTCTTTTTGTGGAGTCACTATCAACAGTTGCCATAACATAAACACCCCAACCAATATAAGCCATATTTGGAGCGTAGTTAGGACCACTTGATAAAGTTTCCCATTTACCTGCATTATGATTCCAAACATCATCTGATCCTGGAAGAATATCAAATGCAACATTACCAGCAATAAGTGAGTTATCACTAGTATTTGCGTTTGATCCAATATCACCCCACCAAGATAACATAGAACCAGTTCCTGCAAGGAATTGCTGGAAACCAGTTGTACCTGGATCAGCGTTGATCTGATCTGGTGGTTGAGCATCTATAACATCTAAAACATCCTGAATTGCTCTAACCCATGCTGCATTATTAACACGAGGTTTCATTGTATCAGGGTCAAATAAAAATGCTGGATCATCAGGATGCTTTGCATAAGCTGTAGCTCTACTTCCTAAGAAATAGAAACCAAATCCACCCCAGCCTTTTAATGGGTCAAGATATCCATAAGCATCCATGCCATCAATTTTTTTACCTTTTAAAAACTTAGTAACTTCTTGCACTTGTTGCCAAGTTTTTGGCACTGCAAAATCACCTGAGTGACCCTCAGCTTTCCAAGCTTCTGCTAATGCAGAATTACTGAAGTAATCAGTTCTATAATTGAAATTGTGGCAGTCTCCATCAATTGAAATTCGGTAAGTCTTTCCCTCCCAAGTTCCTACTGGAGCTTGTAAATATCCTACGTAATCATCCATTTCAATTTGTTGAGCGACCCAATCAGGCATTTCAGATGCCATTCCTTTTCCACATACATCGCCTTCAAATGGAGCGCCCATTTCGATGATATCAAAATCAACAGTTCCGGTAGCAATAGATTGTTGCAATCTGGCATTATAATCTGCTTGAGCTAAATCAATCCAATTGATTTCTGCGCCTGTATATTTTTCCCATGGTTTTAAGAAACCTCTAAACAACATATTATGCAGGTTTTGGTTGTTAAGACCCATAAAGTTTAATTTAATTCCTTTAAATTCACCTTCTTTAACATTTTGTTTAGTTGCTCCTAAAGTCATTTCACCGACTTTTTGCCAGTCAGCATCAGTTGGTGAACCTACACCAACACCAGGAACTTGAAGTATCGCTTTTCTAAGTTCTGATGAGTGGCCGTCAGCAAAAGAAGACTTAGCTATAGATGCTACACCTCCACTCATTGCTGCAACTGCTCCAACACTAGCGGCACCTTTTACAAAAGAACGCCTATTTAATCTAGAAGTAGCAACAGCATAATCATATAGTGATTTTTTCATTATATCCTCCCGATATGAATTATAGTACTTAAGTTTTATAAAGATAAGATTAGTAAGGCAACAAGAAAAACGTTAAAAAGGAATTATTTTAACTGAAAAATATGTTAACAAACAAATTTGCTACAAGATTAAATTCATTTAAATCTAATTGGCTAGATCACAAAAATCCGTCTATAAGCCAATTAATTAAAAGAGCATCAAAAGTTAAGGGTCTTACACATTTAGATCTTAATTATCCTGATCACAGTAAGCCATCTATCCTGGAAATATCTGCTATTGCTAAAGATTGTGGTTTACTAATAAATGGATTGGCTATGAGATACTATACTAATCCTGCTTTTAAATTAGGTGCTTTTACTAATCCAAATAAGCAGGTAAGACAAGAAGCTATAGATTTAACAAAAGAAGCAATCGATGCGTTAAGAGAAATAGACTCGAATTTATTGACCATATGGTTGGGTCAAGATGGTTTTGATTATGGCTTTCAGGTTGATTATAAAAAGGTTTGGGATGATGAAATAAGTGCAATTAGAGAAGTTGCAGAATATGACAAAGATTGTATGGTTAGTATTGAGTATAAACCAAATGAACCACGCTCATATTCATTATTATGCAATCTAGGAACCACACTATTAGCTATTAAAGAAATAAACTTACAAAATCTTGGCGTAACTATAGATTTTGCTCATATTTTGTATTCTAATGAACAACCCGCACTTGTTGCAGCCTTAATAGATAAACATTCACAAATATTAGGATTGCACCTGAATGATGGTTATGGAAAAAGAGATGATGGGTTAATGGTGGGTTCTGTTCATCAGTTAGCTACAATCGAACTGCTCTACAATATTAGAAAATCAAAATATCATGGACCAATATATTTCGATACTTTTCCTGATACAACCAACATGGATCCTATTAAAGAGTGTGAGCTAAATATATCTACTGTAAAACAACAATTAAAATTAGTTGATAAGCTTATAAAAAATAATGAATTAAGTAGAGCAATTGAAAATCAAGACTCAATTGCTTCACATAAAATATTTAATAGTATTTTATACTCTTAGGATGGATTTGGGCTCAATAATAGTATTGGGTAGTCTTCACTACGATATTTATATCCAATCAAGTTCAATTCCCAAAATAGGTGAAACAGTCTTGGCAAATGAATGGTTTTCAAAATTAGGAGGTAAAGGAGCTAATCAAGCTGTAGCTTTAAGAAAAGAAATAAATAATGTTAAATTTGTTAGCGCCATTGGTTATGATAGTTTTTCAGATTTTTTATTAAAAAAATTAAATGAGGCCAGATTATCAACGGATTATATTTCAAAAATAAAAGGAGATTCTGGTGTTAGTGTTGCAATTTCAAATCAAAGTGGTGATTATAGCGCTGTGGTTGTATCAGGTGTTAACTTGGAAATTCCAGAGGTATTACTTTATAATAATAACTTATGGAAAGATGCTTCTTTTTTGATGATTCAAAATGAAATTAAAGAAGAAATTAATATAGTAGCTGCTAAGGAAGCAAAAAAAAGAAATATAAAGGTATTTTTTAATGCTGCTCCAGCAAAAAAAATAAATTATAAACTATTTGAATGTGTTGATATTTTATTAGTTAATGAAATTGAGGCACAGCAGTTAATTCAAGATAACTCGAGCAACTTTGATACTATTGCTTCAAAATTATCTAATATAGTCTCTAAAGTTATCATCACTTTAGGATCTGATGGGGTAATGTTGTGTGAAAAAGATAATAAGCCTATTCATATTAAAGGTTATTCAGTAAATGTTAAGAGCGCTCACGGAGCAGGAGATTATTTTGCAGGAAAATTTTTACTAGATTTTATAAGGAATAATGATTTTGAAAAATCAATAAGATTAGCTAATAAAAAAACATCAGAATTTATTTCAACTTAATAAATTCTTGTTTTCTATGAAAACAAAATAAAGTAGGATGATCAATATGAATAAATTATCTATTTTGGGTATATTTGTTGCTGACCTTGCTTTTTTTGGAAAAATTCCAAAGGTTGGAGAAACAATTTTAGGAAAGGAATTTGTTGTAGGTCCAGGTGGCAAAGGATCAAATCAATCAGTAGCGGCTGGTAAGGCTGGTGCATCTGTTGAGTTTATAACTAAAATTGGTAATGATGATTATGGAAAAATGGCACTAAACACATACAGAGAAACAAACGTAGGAATTAAAAATGTTTTTGAAAGTAATAATCATAGCACTGGAGTCGCAGCTATTTTATTAGATAAAGAGACAGGCAATAATGCAATTTCAGTAGTACCAGGAGCAGCAGGAGCTCTTACTATAGCTGATATAGATAATGCTAAACATACTATTATTAATTCATCTATCTTTCTTACACAGTTAGAAGCTCCAATGGATGTAGTTTGCTATGCTCTTAAAATGGCAAAAGAAAACAATGTTACCACTATTCTCAACCCTGCTCCAGCAGCCAAATTAGATAAAGAAATTTTTCCTTTAATTGATTATTTTACACCAAATGAAACTGAAGCAAGTTTTTATATTGATGGTGAAATTAGCACTGTTGAAGATGCAAAACAATATACAAATCAAATATTAGATCTTGGAATTAAAAATGCTCTTATAACCTTAGGTGAAAAAGGAGTTTATTTTGCTAATAAAAATGCTAATCACTTTGAGCCATCTTTAGATTTACAAAATAAGGTAGTGGATACATCAGGAGCTGGAGATGCTTTTAATGGTGCATTTGCAACTGCTTTGTGTGAAGGTCAATCAGTTAATGAAGCAATAAAATTTGCTAATTGCTATGCAGGTATATCAACAACAAGAATTGGTACTGCAAATTCAATGCCAAGTCGTGAGGAAATTGATAAAATACTTTAATTAGTATAAAATAAAATTATGCAAGAATATCTAGAGAAATTACTTTATTTTTGGGCTGCAATAACTGGGATAGGCTTGGTTCTGGTCATTGTTTATTGGGCTATTGCTACAATAATCTATGTTGCTTTCGTTTCCTTATTCATAGCAATTATTGCTGCAGCTTTTTATCAATTTTATTGG
>CETH01106532.1_pt1 | contig 11208 bp, 13 predicted proteins | sample 361461 | NCBI WGS metagenome assembly CETH01 (sample SAMEA2622695, study PRJEB7988) | marine metagenome | isolation source: saline water (ENVO:00002010), including
TCCACTGATCAATAGCACCACGTCTAGGATGCTTACCCTTTCTATTCTTATTCTTCTCAGTAAATCTTAACTCAATACCTTTAACTAATGTCTCAGGTGGTTTGTTATGGACTCTGAAGATCTTTAAACCACTGAACTGTCGTGCAGCATCAAATGATATTTGATCCCTGTTAGAACCGATTAGAGACCACTTCCACCACTCATCACAGAACTTTCTGAATGATGTTGTACTCCTTATTGTCCTCCATATCATAGTACAGCATGGAGAAATGTATTCTTTAAAGTTATACCCTGCCTCATCTAATTTTTTAGTTAACCATATACCCTGTTCGTAACTGAAGAATGAACATAAGAATCCTTCAAGCATCTCATCATAGTATGTGAAGTCATAACAATGCTCCATCGTTGCTAGATCTAACGGGAACATCTTACGTGACTCATCAGCAAACTCTTTAGTTAAAGTGTAGCAAGCATCTATCCATACTGTATTCTCACCCACCTCAAAGCATTTGTGTGGATTAATCTTAGGAAATGCACTGAGTCTACGTGGACACTCTTGCTTACATAGTTTCCTCACATCCCTATACTCCCATGGTTCTGGGTACTCATCAAGGGAACCGTCATGGAACATGACGTACTTAACTTTAGGATCGTAGTAGTTGTTAGGTGGTATCCTATCGTAATTATTAGTGATACAACTATAGATTATAAAGTCATGGTCACCTCTAGTCTTAGTCAAAAAAGCTTCATGTAAATTATATGTCTCACTTACATCAGTGCTATACCCCATACCAGAGTTGAGCATCTCGTTAAACGTATCTTCATATCCTATGTCAGCAAGATAACTTAACTTGTTAAGGTTAACATTCTCTTGACCTGTTAGTTCTTTGATGTCAGATCTAAACTGTTTCCATTCTACTTGCTCCTTACCATTACTATACTGACCTGTGGTTCCTATGTTCTGCCAGAAGTCACGATAGAAACAGAACTGAGTAATGATCTCTGCTGGATGTGACATGTCAACGTTGACATCTGAATGAGTTATCTTCAGTGCTGCTGACCCTGCTAACTGATCACGTGGTCCACATATACCATACAGTTCCCACCATTTCTCAGACCATTCCTTTATCTTCTCAGTATTATTTCTCCACATAATACAACCAAAGATTGTCTTATGATTCTCGAAGTCATAATCAAACTTCTTTAGTTCATCTGTTAGTTTAAATATCTTCTCCTCATCTACCCATGACCTCAAATAATATTCAAAACATTCCTCAGTATAACTATGCTCCTCTGGATGAGTCAGGATGAAGGCATCGTTTCTTGATAATAACTTTTCCGAGATCCTGTAGAAGTCATCATTAAGAAGATGGAGCCTACTAGCATCAATCCAAACAGAAGGCTCATCAAAATAAAGGTGAGGATTAATCTTAGGATGTCTGGACTGGATGATTGGATCAGTTGAGTCACAATTAATCTCCCTAAACTTCCAAGGTTTCTGTGGTTTTATACTACCATCAGTAAAACATATGTAGGTATGCCCTTGGTCTTCAATAGAAGGCAGTTCACAATAATTATTAGTAATAGATGTGTAGATAATCATTGTATCATGTTGTGTTCAATGTTGTAGACACTCATGTAGAAAGAATGCTCCATGTAATTAGTATATATTTTGTAACTCAGACCAGTTATTTCTTGCATCTTTTTAAGAAACTCAGTCTTTAACTTCCATTGATCCTTACTACCATGTTGAGGATGCATACCCTTCCTACCTATCTTACCATAGAATCCAAGTGGTACACCAGATGCATTACGATCTTCTAATATTTGTGGTTTAATACCAGTTAGTTGTAGTGCAGCATCATATGATATCTGATCACGGTTACAACCTATCAAACTATACTCATACCATAATTTATTAAACTCTATTGTCTCATCATTAATAGTTCTCCATACTATAGTACCAAGTGGAGAACTATACTTCCTAAAATTATAATTCAACTCCTTTAACTTACGTGTCAACTCCAGTCCATCTTCCATGGTAAAGAATGCACACAGGAATCCTTCAAGCATCTCATCATAGTAACTGAACTTAGATGCATGCCGTAGCATGGTAAATGGAAATGACTTAGTACTATTCTCAACAAACTTTTCAGTGTGTTGATAGCAACCATCTATCCATACAGTATGTGTTCCCTTCTCAAAGAAAAGATGTGGGTTTGCTTTGGGAAAGAAACTTAATCTCCTAGGACATTTAATGTCACAGTATTCTCTTATATCAATACCAATCCAAGGATCAGGAATGTCGCAAGTGCCATCGTGAAAAATAACATAACGAACTTCAGGATCGTAATAGTTTTCATTCGGGAGCTGATCATATCCATTTGTGATACATGTGTAGATAACCATGTCGGACTTATCAACAGAATCATTCATATCAAATGGAAAAACCATGGCATTAACTTTGCCGAGGTCATTATCAACACCGTTGATATTCATTTGCACTACATGATCTACTGGGTTAGTCCTCATAGTATGTAGTGGTACAGGTACACCCAGACCATCTAAGAACTGTCGTGATTCCTTCCACTGGTTTATATTACCATGCTGTGTACATGTTAGCAACCGTCCTGTCTTGTTACCATATCCTAACTGCAACCCTGTGTCACTCCTATTTTCTATAACCTTGTGGTCGGTAAGTGTAAGTTGCAGTGCTGCATCCATACTGAATACATCTCTGTTAACACCGTGTTTATAATACCACCACCACTTATTACAGAACTCGTCCGTGGATCCTACTGTACGCCACACTACAGTACCACAGTAACCTTTAAAGTCACCGAAACTGTACCTATCTTTTCGCAGTAGTGCAACAAAATCTCTGAACTGGTCAGCAGAATAGTATGCACACATGAATCCTTCTAGTGCTTGGTCAAGGAACAGCCACCGTAAAGGGTGTCTAAGAACTGTACATGGGAAACACTGTAGTGAGAAATCAATGAACTCTTTAGTTAACTTATAACAACCATCAACCCATACAGCATGAGTACCATGCTCAAATAATATATGTGGATTTATCTTGACATAAGATGCCACCCTCTTAGGGTCATCTATCATCGGTAAGTTTATCCTTCGCCATTCCCATGGTGAGTTAGCAGATCTCCTCATGTTCTCTGCTGTGTCTATGATGCCATCAGCATCAGTCGTATAGAACATGACGTAACGTACGTCAGGATCGTAGTAATTATCTGGGTTGATCTCATCATACCCTTCGGTTATACAAGTATAAACAACAAGATCTTTCTTGTTTACTTCCTCTTCCTCTGCAATAGGAGTCTTATAACGTGATAACTCTAGGTCACTTAGCATCTTGTTACGATCAAATGCAACCTTCGGACTGACACCGTAGAACTTAGACATCTCCCTCACCAATTGCATAGTGCTACTGAATGTGGGTCTAGGATTTAACTTATATGACTCACCATACTCTTTGATTCTTGTAGTCTTATTAAGATCAACCAATAATGGTGTACGTTCTGCCTTTATAGTTTCAAACTCTGCAAGTGAACTAGAGATCTGATCTCTATTCACACCTCGCATGTACCACTTCCTCCAAGACTCTGACCATGCATTAACCTCTGGTGTCAGGTGTCTGAATACTAAACAGTTTATACTATGGTTGTAGTCTGCTGCTCTCATACCCTGACTAGCAACGTTCCTACTAAAATCTAGGCACTCTTTATATGTACTGAACCCATTATAATATAACTTGGCAAACTCTTCTATAATAGTTCTCTTCTCTGGATGCTGCTGAAGCACCAGTTCTTTACGATAACTAAAAACATTCTTGAAGTAATCTACTATATGTCTGGTGATAGTATAAGATGCATCAATCCACATAGTATACTCACCTGCCTTCAAAAAATGATGAGGCAGATGCTTTGGTAAATATGATCTCCTAACAGGACATTTAATATCTGATTCTAACTTAACAAACTTCCACTTACCCTTCTTCTTTATCTCACCATCATAAAAACAAACGTACTGTATACCAGGGTGATAGAAATTGTCATCAGATATTTCATCGTACCCGTTGGTTATACAGGTGTAGATGATCACGCTTCAGATAGTACCTTCGATGTAACATTACCTGGTTCCCTTAAGAACCAACCAGTAGCAATATATTTAGGGGTGTCACCTACAAGAAATCCACCTCTATGCATGTGTGTATATGCAGCAGGCCACAGTACTACAGTACCTTCCGATGGGTGTATTGCTTTCTTCTGGTATAGGAACTCAGTAGCACCACCTTGCTCTGGTTTTATATCATTAAGATATACCATCCATGTTAATACTCTATCTCTATACATGAACACACCATCTTCACAGTGCCACTTGTGATATCCACCACCTGCTTCTGTCTTTTGTACCTTGGTAGTCCAAGAGGACACAGGGTCATTGTCTTGTGTCAATCCATTGTATACACCAACATACTCTTCAAAACATCTTCCTATAAAAGTATTCAACTGCATAGACAATGGTAAGTCAACAGTTTCAAGGAACAACTGACTGTCCTTTCTCTGCATACTACCTTCACCTTTGAACTGTTTAGCACCATCATTAAATGAGTGCTCATGTATCTCATATTTTTTCTGAGACCATGACTCAAAGGAGTCTATTAATGCTCGGCACAAATCTGCTGGTACATGGTTGTGAAAGACACCAATGTGATCAATTAATTCCATACGTTTGCGTAAATTTCAATAGAGTTGTCTTCCATCTCCCACTCTTCCTTGACTTGGTATCCCAAATCTTTAATGGTACGATGTACTGACATTCTAGCATACTGTTGAGTAATTTTCTCAAGAAATCTTAAAGGAGGAAGTGTCTGTTGCCATGTAGTTATGTCAGCAACAAGTTCATAGAGTCCTTTGTCTTCATTAAATCTAAAACCTGCATCCTTTGCAAAACATATGTCAACCATCTGAACTGGGTGGTTCTCAGCATGACTTGGATTGTTGATTACAAGTTCTTGATTCTCCTTTACATCAATCTGGAGAATTTCTAATGCTTCTAATAGGATATCCTTATCCTTAATCTGTGTTTTGATTGTTGTGAAGTGTGACATCTGTTGTTTGTTTCCAAAAATTGTCTACGGGTTGAGCAAGGTAGGCTTCTGGTTTGAGTTCCCTTGACTGGACTTCTCCTAGTCTATTCTCTATCTCTTCGGTGAGTTTGATACACTCAGCACTTCCACCATTAATAACTTCCTCAAAGATAGTACCGTCCTGTCTTATAGTAAACTTAATTGTTCTTTCTTTGGACATGGTTTTTGTTCCTGATAATAATACAATCGTTTTCAAAGTCAGCCTTAAATTCTAAGGAGTCTTGATGATCCCAACATAACTCCTCATACAAGGTGTTAAGTGTTCTCATGTCTTCATACAGGTCAGTTGGAGGTTCCATTTTTTGCTTGGTTTAGGTACACTTGTGGTGGTATTCTCCCGACATATTCATCGAGTTCCATAAGTTGTTCTACTTTTTGATCCTGTCCTTGTTTTACCCAGAACTCAGCTAAGGCATTACGACTATCCTTATGGAAGATATCTATGTGTTCTTCGTGTATGGCAGATCCCATGTCCAACCTATAGTTGAACAACGGAGTAGCATAACTCTTACCACTATCTAAAATCAAATCCTCCGACACTGCACGTGGTCGGATGTTCTGATCTATCTTCCATGCTGAGCCACGATTATGTAACCGAAGTAACTTAGTGGCATGATGTCTTGTAATTATATAGCAAGCAGCAGAGAAGTCATTGACAAAGCGATGATGTAACTTAAGTGTTATACCATTGGGATTAATTATAGTAAACTGGCACGTATCAAAGTTGATAGGTATTCGTTTCCTAACTTCTTTCCATGTAAATCCCCACGACTTAGCAGGTGTCAGGTCAACATCATCTTCCATGATGACCACCTCTTCTAGGTCAGTCTCTTCCACAAAATATCTGATAGCATTAAGATGTGATAGTACACATGCTATCTCACCTGAGTTCATACTAGGTGGAACAGATCCTTTAAGGTATGACGTTGGGTCATCTTCCTTACCATCTATACCTGAAATCCTATGGTGATCAGTTATATCCCAGTAAGAAAACTGATCCTCCATATACTTCTTACGATCAGGGAACCTGTCTAGATTAATCCACAATACATTAGGGAATCCAGCAAGTTTGTTAAGAGATTTATTTTTATCCAAGAAGTGTCTCCTCCCACATTGCGTCATATATGTCTGGGTCTATTTCAGTTGGATCTTCATACTCACCAGCAATTATATTGCGATCTCTCATGTACTGTTGTGTCTGACAGTACTTCAATAGTTCTTTAGGTTTTAACTTAATAAGTTTCTCATACAGTTTCTTATTACTTTCTATGTGTGGATTGTTGAACCATGAATTAGATGTACGTTCATGTTCTAGATGCCATACCATATCTTCTATACGATATACCTTAGACAATCTACTGAACCTTTGGAACCTTTCATCATCTTCATATCCATATGCCTTGAAGTCTTCTATCTCCATACCAAGTCTAATATACTCTTTCCTATCACAGAATTGAACGAATCCAAACTTAGCATCCCACTGCCTCTTACTTGTGAATGCTAGGAAGTTAAAGTTACTATTGATAAAGTTAGTTACCTGTTCATCACTTGCTTGAACTTGGAACTGATAGTTACCCATACCATATGGATAAACAAAACTAGCCGTGCCATCCCTTATGACCTGACATGCCTGACTGTATACATTCTTAGGTAATAAGATATCTGTGTCATAGTTAACAACTATATCTGTATCAGCCTTCATCGTCATGTCATTGAGCATGCGAGTACGATGGAACATGTACTCCTCAGTCTCTTCGTACATATAATTTAAGTTCTTTAAATTAAATGCTGGTACTGATTGCTCTAGTACTGGTAAGACATTCTCTTTGAACGTAGGGTTACTATCATTCTCTAGTACCATCACGTTAGTATTAAAACCACGTAACAGATAGGTTAGTATTGTAATAGCATTCCTCATCCTATCCTGAGTTTCAACTCTCAGTGGAATCATAAACGTAGTGTCTCTTAGATCTACGTACTCTTGCTCAACCCATTCAAGTTTTTCCATTAGATTAACTCCCAGTTATCACAGTATAAATCAGACGTGTCGTGGTTCTTTGTGTACCCTGTACCAAACCACTTCTTAGGTGCAATGATTTTCTTGTCTGGGTTCTCACTTAACCATGAACCCCACCATGAGAATGATGAGTTAGCAATGATGAAGTCACTACACATAGACATCATGCACAAGTCTGCAAGATTATCTCCACCTTCTGAGACAAGGAACCTGTCATCAGGGAACTCATTAGTACACCATTCAGGATCGTCAGAAAAAACAATAACAGTACGGGAAGAGTCGAACTTCGCCAATGCAGCATCGTAGTATTCCTTTGGACAAGGAGGATGATTATCTGAGTTAGTTATATAGTCACCACGTCTGACATGTAAGGAGATAGGATCCTTTACAGTATCCATCATCTCCTTGCAAGGTCCATGTATATCATTCTTAAATGTAAAGTCTTCACGTATGTCATCTTCTATATGTTCAAACCATCTTGTACTCTGTAGATATCCATACACATTATGATTGTCAGGCATGTTCTCAAACAACTGCTCATCAAAATGAAAGAACCTTTCCTGTACATATGCACCAGGTAAGGTTCTGATATCAGTAAGACCTGTTAACTTAAATGCTTCAAATAATTGATGGTCAGTCCACTCATCTTTAAAATCACTTGGTGGAATACAAAAATCATATCCTTTATGTGCTGCTATGCCACGGAGTCCAGCATACTGAAACATCTGGTTACCCAGTCTTCCATGTCTGCCTAGATGATTAAACCCGATTGTCATGTTTCTCTTTTAAATAAAGTTTTTCTTCAGGTAGTAGATGATCGTAAGATCTTTGAGTTTGATTCTTGTGTTCCCTGTTAGAGATATGATAGTCCTTTAGTAGTACTGGTTCACCATACTTATACAGTCTGTAATACATGTCACAGTCCATAAGCATAACAAGTTTCTCATCAAAGTATTCATCAAGACCTTTCCTTAATGCAAGGATAGAAGGAGAACTTAATGTGTTGACACCTTCTAACAACTTATCATTCCAGACAGGATGCTTTGGATTGTAATGAGTTGTCCCATTATCTAGGGTGTGTGCAAAGCCTGTTACCGCCCAGTCTACACCAGGTTTAAACGCTTTGTCAAGTTCCTCTACTAGGTTCTTAGTTAGTATAAAATCATCCTGAAATAATACCTTTAGGATGTCACCATCCCCATGACGTAATGCATTGTTAGTATTAGCAGAAATGTTCCCCAAGTTATCTTGGTTATGAACGTAGTTAATTTGTAGGACATCCGAATACTCTTCACATGCCTGATAAACATTTCCATAGGGGTCTTTTGAATGATCAGAAATCCATACATTAAAGTCTTTGTTAGATTGTTGAATTAATGCATAGAATATATCAAAGAGATACTGCTTCGCCTTACCTTTAGATTCATAGGTAGGAATACAAAAAGAAACTCGTGTCATATTTTAGGTATCTCTAGTCGTGATAACAATGGTAGCACATTGTTCTCTACTTTGTCAGCAATCTTATCTACTATGCTGATATCAATATCTAAGAACGGTGGAATAATACCAAGCAATCTTAGTGTACCATCAAGGAACAATGCAAGGCAGGTGAATCCAAGTATCATACTAATGATAGTAGCATCCCTGTTATGCTTACGCATAGACTCTTCATCTATACGTCTTGCTTCATCTACGGCAGCTTGAATTAATATATCCACCTCTTCTTTTGTGTAGCAAAGGTGGGGTAGAATTTGTCGGATTGCTTCTTCGGTCATAGGTCTAAGAGTAGTTCATATGCCTCACAATTACCATGACGTAGAGTATCACGTAGTTCTTTATTTACTGACTTATGTATGTACCATTCTTCCATAGTACAATTGTTATTCCTGAGATTAGTTCCAACACGGTCATAGTCATGCTGTTCAAATATATCTCGATGTGCAAATATATCTCCCCACTGCCTATAAGCATCATGCTCATAGGTAATACAATTGAAGGACAGTTTATCTAATGGAAACTTCTTCAAGCATTCTAATGTAATCTCTGGTGGTTCAAGATCAAATGATAGGTAGTCCATGTGATGTGGTAACCCTAATTCATCTACCGTAGCAACGTAATCAAATTCTAATGCATCCTCCTGATACATTGGTGTCAGTGGTCTTACAGGCATACCATGATTATCTAACCACATGTCAGAAAGTTCTTTGTCTAACTCAATAGAGAACCCTTCCCATTCATAGTTCTTCTCAAGAAGCCACGTGTTGTTACCTATGAATGGTTGAGCACCACCTATCTCAATGAATGTACCATTGTCTTTAGCATCGTTTACACATAGTGCAAAGATGTCTTGCCATACCTGTGAATAGTTTTTCCTGATACGTTTAAGTCCTTCGGGTGCTACACGTAGGAACCCAAAGTCTTTAGCGATGTAATTAGTTTGATGTGATCCGTTTAACGGCATTAGATTTCACGTCCTCAATAATAAATCTGGTTAACCTAGGGACAACATCGTTGTCACTGTGGAACTTCTTAGCAACTTGGTAGTTGTCTTCTATCGCTTCCTTCCTACTATTATAATAGTCTTCATTGATAGTGTCAAATATACTATTGAGATCCTTGATATCAGAAAATGTTATGACCCCATCCATATTAAAGAAGGAAGATAGGTTCGGACATCCGTAGTAGATAGGTATAGTTTTACTAGCAAAGCAATCAATAATTTTTTCTGTGAAATAATTTTTCTGTCTTGAATTCTCTGCTGCTATATGGAACATAGCACTCTCAAAGAAATCATTTCTTCTTTGATGGAATGGTGGTGAGATATGCTGGTATATCTCTAGTCCATGCTTTGTCTCATCAATAGGTGCTAGTGCTTCATGTATTGCTACACGTAACTTATGACCAGGTGTCTGAATCTTACTGCTAGTAACGAAAGTTATGTGTGGTTTCTTATGTATCTTTAAATCTTTAAAGTCTAACCAACTAGATCCCCAACAGAATAGTTCTGCCTGTTCATAGGTATCAAGTACAGACTGTGTAAACGTATAGATTCTATCGAAATCATGTGCTGATCTCAATGCCCCTTCATTAACAGTAGGAGCTATTGCTATAGGTTCTGCTAAGAACAGTACCCTATAGTCTGCGTCCTTATCATAGGTAAGGTTATCAACTGATATACTTACCTTAAAGTCATCAAAGTCTAAACCTTTGTCTCCCCAAGGGTTCCACCATAGATGTTGAATAGATGCTTTCATCGGATCTCTTGAAAATGATAATGGAAACCAAACGTTTCTTTTTCTGAGTCTGGTAAGGTATCTTCACGTGCAAACTTGGAGGCAACATTTACGGGTGCAAATTTACATCCTTCTTCTATGAACAGGTGTCGGTTGTGAACACATATATTGCCATCCTCATTATATAGTCCAGCGTTCATGTGTTTATAGAAGTCTCCTACATTTACTTCCCATGGTATCTCACGATGCTTTGGTACATCTAAGAGTTTCTTAGACCGTAAGGAAAAACCTCCGTTTCCAACACGTTGGTTCCTTCCCCATGGATCGAGATAGGCAGTAGGATCATCTCTCCAAGGTGCTCCGATGTAGTCATACTGGAGCCATGTATCGTCCCAAAGCCAAGGACGTATAACATAACCGTCAGGATGAATGAGAAGACTGTGTGATGTCTCCACATGATTACCGAGATTATAAATGCAGTAAAAATTAAAATCATTAATAGAATTGATTGGGTATACTTCTTCATACACTGCCTGATCACATAAACCTTCGGGTCTACCTTTACTACTAAGGAACTTTACAGCACCCCATTCTATCTGTTCACATGATTTGTTGACAGCATAAGTTGCCTCTGGTATATCCAGATCAGCAAGCATCAACAATGTAACGTCAGGAATTTTTTGCATTCTTAACTGCTCTGTTGAATACTGAGAACAAGTCTAACAGGTTAAGGTCTAAATTCATAGCCCTATCACACAAGTCTTGACTACTTGTAAGTAATGTCTTAGTAA
>CETH01181566.1_pt1 | contig 11205 bp, 11 predicted proteins | sample 361461 | NCBI WGS metagenome assembly CETH01 (sample SAMEA2622695, study PRJEB7988) | marine metagenome | isolation source: saline water (ENVO:00002010), including
GGTGCTGTAATGCAATTTTCATTACGAGATAATGTAATACCAATATTAACTACTAAAAAAGTTGCTTGGAAAACATGTTTAAAAGAATTATTATGGTTTATTAGTGGTAATACAGATAATAAAGTTTTAAATAAACAAAAAGTTCATATTTGGGATGGAAATGCAAGTAAAGAATTTATGGAATCAAGAGGTTTAACAAATTATGAAGAAGGAGATTTAGGACCAATATATGGATTTCAATGGAGACATTTTAATGCTAAATATAATAGTTGTAATGATGATTACGAAGATAAAGGTGTTGATCAATTAAAAGAAATTATATCAATGTTACGAGATGATAAAGAAAAATATTCACGAAGAATAATTTTATCAGCATGGAATCCGCAACAAATAAATGAAATGGCTTTACCTCCTTGTCATATTTTAGCACAATTTCATGTAAATTCAAAAGATGAATTATCTACAACATTATATCAACGAAGTGGAGATGTCGGTTTAGGAGTACCATTTAATATTGCATCTTATAGTTTTTTAACATACATTTTAGCTAAACATTGTAATTTGAAACCAGGAGAATTTATTCATTATTTAGGGAATACTCATATTTATGATGATCATTATGAAAGTTTAGAAAAACAATTATTAAATGAACCATTTATTTTTCCTACTATTGTTGTGAAAAATAAACATGATAACATAGAAGATTATACTTTAGAAGATTTTGAAATAAATAATTATAAACATCATGAAAAAATTAAAATGGATATGAGAAAATAATTTAGAAATGCGAAAAGAATTTATAATTATATTAATTTATAAAATTATAAATGAGTAGTAATTCATCTAATGCATCAGCTAGAAGAAGAAGAGCAGGAGTACCATTAAATAGTAGAAATGAAAGTGCACCAGTTCAAATGACTCCTGTATCTTTATTACAACAACATAATTTTAGATTATCAAAAATAGAACAAACTATTGAAAAATTAATGAATAATAATGATAAATCAGAAGAGCTTGAAAATTTACAAGACGAAATAATAGAACAAAGAACAATGAGTAATTATAAATATCATACAAATAATTTTGACGATGTACAAGAACAAAATAATGTATTTGAAAAATTAAAAAAACAACAAGCTCCTCAACAACAAGCTCCTCAACAAGTAGCTCCTCAACAATCAGCTCCTCAACAATCAGCTCCTCAACAAGTAGCTCCTCAACAACAAAATAATCAAATGTTAGAAAAAAAAATAGCTGATTTAGAACAAAAGATGTCTATGAGTATTAATAATACAACTTTTTCAACATTTGAAAAATCATTACCTATAAAAATGGAACAATTAATTAATAGTAAAATTGGAGAATTAAAATTAGATGATTTGAAAAAGCAAACCTCTAACGTAGATGTAAAAAAAATAGAAAAACAAAATGAAGAATTAAAACAATCATTGGAAAAATTATCAAAAGAATATAAATCAGTTAAAGATATGTTTGAATCACAACATAAATTAGTAAATAGTCAACAAGAAACAATAAATAAAATGAATACTATGTTAGTAGAATATTTAGAATCAAAAAATCAACAAGAAAGAGAAGAAAAACAAAAAATTCAAGAAGCAGAAGCAACTGAAGCAAGAAGTCAACAAATGGTACAAATGATGGAAATGTTACAAAGTAAAAAAAATGGAACTATTGTAGAAGAAGATAAATAAATTATTAAATTATTATTGGTAAAAAAATAAATAAAAAATAATTCATAAATATTAATATGAAAGCTTTAATTGCAATATTAATATTTTGCATAATATTATTCATTTATATACATATTTACTTTCATTTAAAAGTAAGTAATGATCTGGAAGTATATGAAATAGAACAACCTTCAAAAGAAAAATTAGAAGAAATATGTGATATTCGACAACCAGTAATATTTAATTATTTAAATGATAGATTATTAAATGATTGTAATATAGATGCAATCGCATCAAATTATGGTGCATTTGATATAAAACTAAGAAATAGAAATTATAATAGCGAAGAAAATGAATTATATTTACCATTTACTATGAACGCTGGTATAGAAATATTTAATAAGGATAAAAAAGGATTATACTTTAGTGAGAATAATTATGATTTTTTACAAGAAACAGGAATTTTAAAAACGTATAGATATAATGATTCGTTTTTAAGACCACCCATGGTATCAAATTGTGATTATGATTTTATTTTTGGTTCAATAAATACTACAACACCTTTACGATATGAATTAAATTATAGAAACTATTATTTAAATACTGGAGGTGATGTAAAAATAAAATTAATTCCACCGATTTATTGTAAATATTTATATGTTCAAACAGATTATAGTAATTTTGAATTTGTTTCTAATGTAAATGTGTGGAATGTTCAACATGAATATAAAGCAGATTTTGATAAAGTAAAAAGTTTGGAAATAATATTAAAAAAGGGACAAATAATTTATATACCATCTTATTGGTTTTATTCATTTCAATTAAGTGATAAATCGTCAATATGTGTATTTAGATATAAGACATATATGAATACTTGTGCTATTAGTAATCATTTGTTTATGAATTTTCTACAACGAAATAATACAAAACATGAAATGGTAAAAAAAATGGATTTAACACAAAATCAAACGAGTGATATAGAAAATAATAAAGAGTTATAATAAAATTGAAATTAATATAATTAATTTATTTAAATCAATAAAATTAATTATATATTATTAAAATAATATGTATAAAATAAATATTGAAGATAGGAGTTATAAAAAATATGATATATTTTACAATGTGTCTTTAATGAAAGTAAATAATTCTTCAAGTATTGTTGAGGATCCATTTGAAAAAAAATTATTTAATAATGATGTATTTCATATAAATGAAGAAAAATTAGAGATACATCATTCCATAATTAGATCCATGAAGTTTATTCCTGGTATATTAATACTAAAAAATAATAAAACATATGGTAAAATAAAAAATAGATATTTTTATCAGTGTGTTCCAGACGATAAACGATTACCATTGTTTTTATTACCATATGAAATAAAAAATGTGTCTTTTTCAAAATGTTTTTCAAATAAATATGTTGTATTTAAATTTAATAATTGGGATGAAAAGTTTCCAATAGGAAAAATAGAACAAATTATTGGAGACGTTTCAGAATCAAATAATTATTATGAATATGAATTGTATTGTAAAAGTTTATACGCATCTATAACAAATTTTAAAAGAGAAACATTAGATAAAATAAAGGAAAAAACATGTGAAAAATGTATAGAAAATATAAAGAAGCGTTATAAATTATATGATTGTACAGAAGAGTATACATTTACTATAGATTCAAAACAGACAACTGATTATGATGATGCATTCAGTATATCTGAAATATCTAATGAAAAATATATTTTAAAGATACATATAGCAAATGTAGTATTATGGTTAGATGAATTAAAATTATGGGGTTCATTTTCAAATAGAATTTCGACTATTTATCTACCAGATAGAAAACGTCCTATGATTCCAACAATATTAAGTGAGCAAATATGCAGTTTAAATGAAAGTAATGAAAAAATAGCATTTACAATGGAATTATTAATAAATAATAATGAGGTAGAAAATATTTCTTATTATAATTCTTTTATAAAAGTAAATAAAAATTTTGTTTATGACGAAGAAGAATTATTAAACAATAAAAATTATATTTTATTAAAAAATTTGTTTATTCAATTAACAAGAAATCCATCAAATGAATATAAATATATTACATCATTAAAAAATAGTTTTGATGTAGTAACATATGGTATGGTTTTAATGAATTATTTTACCGCAATAAAAATAGCAGAATTCAATAAGGGTATATTTAAATCATGTTCAATAGCAAACAAATTATTTATACCCGATCATTTAAATGATGAAATAAAAAATTTTATTAAAATATGGAATGGATCGGTTACACAATATTGTTTATATGATAATAAATATCAACATGATTTATTAAAATTAGATTCATATATTCATATAACATCACCCATAAGAAGATTAGTAGATATTATAAATATGAGTATATTGCAGGAAGAATTAGAATTTATAGAAAGAAATGAAGATAGAACCATTTTTATAGATAAATGGTCTAATTCAATGGAATATATAAATACAACAATGAGAGCTATTAAAAAAGTACAACGTAATTGTAATTTATTACATATGTGTATTCATGATTCAACCATATTAGAAACAGAATATTCTTGTTTAATATTTGATAAATTAGTAAGAAATGATGATCTAATTCAATATATGATTTATAATAAAGAATTAAAATCAGTATCAAGGATTACAACTAGTGAAAATTTATATACGTATAAATACTATAAATTTAAAATTTATATGTTTGAAGATGAAGCAAATTTAAAAAAAAAGATAAGATACCAATTAGTAGATAATATAATCGTAGATGAATAATAATATAAAACTATTTTGATATTATTATTAATATGAAAAAAATATTGATAATTGTTTTTTTAATTTGTATTGTAAATAGTTTTAAAATAAATACAAAACCTTCTTCTAATGCATATAAATTTAATGGAAATTTTTTTTGGAAAATAGGGAAATCAAAAAATTTTGCATTAGGTAAATTAAATAAATTTATATTTAATGATTATCCTATTTGTATATATCGTGATATTAATAATAAATTAATAGCAATTAGTGATGTATGTGTACATAGAGGTGCAGCATTATCGTATGGTAAATTATTAAATAATAATTGTATACAATGTCCATATCATGGATGGGAATATAATAGTGGAGTTATTAATTCAGTACCTGGTTGTCCTGATATGAAAAATAATTTTGGTGTACCTCATTTTGAATTAAAAGAATTGAACGATGATGTATTTTTATGTCCATCATATGATATAAATAGTAAAACAGGATTTCAACCAATTAATAAAATATATATACCCCCTGAAGCTAATGATAATTCATTTGTTAGGATTTATGGTAAACAACATATTAAAAGGAAAAATACATTGGTTACTGAAAATGTATTAGATATGATGCATATTAGTTATGTTCATTCATTTGGAAATCAAATTTCACCAGTTCCATTTAAAATACATTATGAAGATCTATCGGAATATTCAGGGAAAACAACATTTTATTATACATCTGGACCTACAAGTATGTCCAATTTATTTGCTAATGAAAAATATGTAATGGTTGAAAATGAATTTTATTTACCTGATACAACAGTAACTCGTGTTTTTGCTGGAAATTTTATTAAAACAATAATAACAAATTGTTATCCTATAGGAAAAAATGAGTCAATATTACATTATGATTTATATAGAAATTTTTTAACAAGTTCTGTTATTGATTCATTATTTTATAAACAAATGGACATAACATTACAAGAAGATGTAAATATATTAAATGGGATATATGATAATTATATAAAGGGTTTTATGAATACAAAATTTGATATTACACAATTAAAATATAGGGAGAAAATTAAAAAAACATTTATCACTGAAAGAAAATATTATGATATGAAAAATAATGAAAAAAATAAAAATTAAATATAGAAAAAACATAAATAATATTAAAAAGAAAACCATACTAATAATAATAATATAATGATTTTATTATTATTATTATTATTTTGTAATACTTATGGTTACTTTTTAAATCATTGGTACCCTGTGTTACCATTAGATAGTTATGATTTTAGTAAACCAGTAGAAGTTAGTTTGTTAAATAAAAAATTAGTTGCATGGAAAAAAGACGATAATATAATATTACAAGAAAATTTTTGTGTACATAGATACGCTCCTTTAAGTGAAGGATATATTGATAAAGAAACACAAAATTTACGTTGTTCTTATCATGGATGGGAATTTAATGATAAAGGAAATATAGAAAAAATACCTCAAAAATCTATACATGTTCATAAAAATTGTAGAAAAAAATTAAAGACATATCCCACAAAAATATATGGAAATTTAATATGGGGTTATTTTGGTGAAGAAGAAAGTTGTTTTCAAGAAAATGTAATAGATAAATATAAAATTTTAGATAACCAAGATTTTATTATAAAAGATTTACCTTATGACGTTGAAATATTATTAGAAAATTTTTTTGATCCAGCTCATATTCCTTTTGCACATCATAAATTACAATCTATGAGAGAATTAGCTAGTCCTGTAAAAATAGAAACAATATACCAGAATAGTACAGGTTTAAGTTTTTATTTTGAAGATAATACATATTTAAAAGATGATAACTATCGAAATGGAACAATGAGTTTTCAGATACCTTGTTATTATAATTTAATATCTCATTATCCAAAAGTAGATATAAAAAAATTAAATATATTTTGTGTACCATTAGGTGAAGGAAATACTAGAGTATTTTTAGGATATGAATTTAACGATGGAATTTTAAAAGAAACATATCCTTATATTCCAAAATGGATTGTTCATACGATTATCCAAACATTTTTCGATAGTGATACAATGTTATTATATGGACAAGAAAAATATTTGCGTAATAAATGTAATAATACATTATATGATATCGAAAAACAATACGTATTACCAACAGGTAGTGATAAATCTGTAATATTGTTTAATAAATGGAAAAAAAAACATTTTTTTTATAATAATGCAATACCTATTGAAAATGTAAAACAATATGATTTAATGGAGCCTTTATCTTCAGAAAATGTTCGAAAAAAAATATTAGATAGATATGATCAACATATTATTCATTGTAAACATTGTAAAAGTGCATATAATAATATAAAACAATTAATGGATTTTATTTATGTTTCATTATTGAGTTATGGATTAATGCATGAAAATATACATTGTTTTTCATTTGGATTACTATTATTTTCAAATAAAGATAAAATAATAGAAAAATTTATATTTCAAGATTATCAACATAAAGATTTAAAATAATATGTAGCTTAAATATAATTTAGGTATTTTATATAAGTATGGAAGAATATTATTCAAAGAATGAAAAAGTAAAAATTATTGTAGATATAGCTAAAAAATTAAAAAATTTTCCTGCAAAATCTGGAGGAACAATAAATCTTTATGCAGATTGTTATCCATTTGTTGAAAGATTTAAAACAATTTCTGTGAAATGGATAAATCAAGAACATAGTGAATTCGAAGGCAGTTTATATTTTGAAGAAATAAATAAATATTTTGAATATAAATTTCCTGCTAAAAAAAACATAGAACCATTATTTGTTTTAAGACATAATAAATTTTTTAATTAACTTCGTCTTTAGTTTCTTCTATATTGTTATTATCTTCATGAATAACTATAGAATTATTGTTTTGTTCCATAGGCAAAACATTTCTTGTATATTTTATTTCACAATCACAGCAGCAAATTTTACATGAGCACAAACATAACTCTTTTAATAAATTTTCTAAACAAATAAATAATGCTAAACATGGAGAACATATAATCATACAACATTTACAATCCTCGGATGCATCTCTAGATCTTAAATTTTTTCTTTTCATTTTATTTATTATTTCATATAAAAAAATTTATAATTCAATTTTTTTATATTTTTTAATCATAACTTAGTTGGCGTTGCAATCTTTAAAATTTTCATTTTATTTATTATTTTTTTATACACTTTTGGATATTTAAAATGCCGATTATTTATATAATATTTTACAGAAATTATATATATATTTAAAATATAGTTGCATTTTATAGTCAATATTATATAATTTTTTATTTTGTTTCATAAAGTCATTGAAGTCTTTGTCATGCCTACAACCTAATACTTGCAATAATAGATTATCCTCTTTATTTCTTATACCGCGTTCTATTTTTCCACATATGCTATTTGGATTCTTAATATTATAATTATATAGTCTGAAACCGAAATTTCTATCTACTATAGCTATCCATTCATAATATTTACTATTTTTACGCAAATAATATCTAAAATACATATCACTAAACTTATGTTGTAATAACGTATAATTTACATCTTTGAAGAAACTAAAGAATTCTACAATAGCACTAGGAAGTATACCATAACACCAATATTCAGGGGTATCCAAAATTAAGTCATTATCATTATAATTATCATTTATTAATTTAATATGTTCTCTGACACCACCAAATTTTCCTGTAACAGAGTTATGTTTACCATAATTAAATGCATTAACAAATTTATAAATGCGTTCAATATGATATGTATCATCATCATCACAAAACATCAACATATCATAATCATTAACATCAATATTGGAAGATATATTATGTAAATGTTCCATTTGATATTTTTTTTCTTTTGAAATTTTAAAATTAATCTTGGGGTTTGTTGTTCTCCCATATTTGTGTAAAATACTTTTAAAATCCGTTTTATATGTATCATTTTCAAACGATATTGATATATATATACTTTTTGGTTTCAATATTTGTTCCAATAAAGATAATATACATTTATCTAACAAATCTATTTGTCCTTCATAATTAATATGACATGGTATTAATATTGCAACTTTCGTCATTGTTGATAATTGTATATGTTATAAATTTTATGTAAGTATATATTAAATCAATTTATAATTCAATTTTTTTATATTTTTTAATCATAACTTAGTTGGCGTTGCAATCTTTTAATTTTCATGTCTATGTTTAGTGTTTTATCTTTTAAAAACATCAAATTTTCATTTTCTTTTTTTAAATAATCATTTTCTTTTTTTAATTCATCATTAAGTTGTTCTTCTGATTTATATTTTAATTTTTTAATCTCATTATTCTGTTCTTTTATTTTTTCAAATAAACTTTTTTTTCTATATTCTATCCATTCTTTCTCGAGAAATAAGTTATAAATAACATCATTTTTATAATTAAAATTTTTTTTAAAACTCAACAAAAGATCTTCAAGTTTTTTCATTGATTCATAGCATACGTTTTCTAATTTATTAGATTCTTCAAATTTCTTTTTTAATTCGTGATAATCTTTTTTTAATTTTTCATCATTTTCCTCTAATTCTTCTTTTATTTCTTCACCATATTTTTCATTTTTTATTGCTTGAAATTTTCTTAATTCATTATTTTTATCTTGTATTTCTATATCTTTTTCCTTTAATTCTTTATTTTTTTCAATTAATTCTGTATCTTTTTCTTTTAATTTTTTACTTAAGTCATTCATATATGAATAATACTTTCTTTTCATATCTTTTGTTTCTATTTCTCTAATTTTATTTATTTTTTCTTTAAGTTCTTCGTCTAGTTTTTCATCGTATTCTTTTTTAATTTTTTCAGTAAGATTCTCTATTATAAGATTAAAATCAAATATATGATCTAATGTTTTATTTAAATGAAAAGTATGTTTATATAAACCTTCTTCTATTAATGATATAGGAAGTTTTATTTGGTTTAATTCCATTGTTTGTCGGTCGGTACGATAAAAAAGAAAACCATATACATTTTCAATTTTTTTTTAAAATTTTTTAATTTATTTTATACCTTTAAAGATTTAAAACGCCGATAATTTTTTATAAATTAGATGAGTACCATGTATTGTTTGTATTGTTTCATGATAACGAAATCCACATTTTTCCCATATATTTTCCACATTTTCAATTTCTTTACTTGACGCTTCCAACCAAATGTTCCATTCTTTTGGAATTTGATTTATCATATTTTTTAATATTCCTTGTTTTCTATATTCAGGTCTTACACAAGCAAACTCTAATCCATGTGTAAATAGACTACCATTTACATCATCTCTTGTACATTTTAATAATATAAATCCAGGGATTTTACCTTCAATTTTGTCTGGTATAATCCATTTGCTTTTTGTATAGTACTCTGTCTCATAATTATAAATATTTCCACAATGTTTAATCAAATTTAATTTATCTATTTCATCTCTCCTTTCTGTTTCTACAAAACATCTTATACATTCATCTGTTGTTTCTGTTAAACAGGTACATTCGCAATCATTAAATATTGTTATATTTTTTTCTTTTTCGAGTTTTTCTTTTAATTGTAAATCACATACAGCAACTTTTGTAAATTCATGTGTTAAGAACCATTCGTTATCTGTTTCAATACAGATTTGCTTGATTTGTTTAACAATTTCCATTGTTTGTAGGTCGGTACAATAAAAAAGAAAACCATATACATTTTCAATTTTTTTTATTTTTTACATTTTAATATTTGCAATCTATCATCAATATTATGTTGTTTAAATTTTGTTTTTATATTATTAAAATCATTATCATTTGATACAATTTTATATATTCCTCTATATTTAATATTATCACTCCATAAGTCTAATCCTAAACTCCAATCTAATGCATTTTTTTCATTTGTATCAATATCATAAAACATGTAACTAATTATTATTTTATTATTACCATTTCTATAAATATGCGACGATTGTAACATACTATCAGATTCTTCTGGTATACATCCTAGTTCTTGAATTTCTGGAGTTTTTATTTTATCAATAACTTCTTTTTTATATTTTTTTTTACTTTTTTTAGACCATTTATTATAAAAATGTACATTTATGCCTAGTATATCTTCTTTATTTTTATTTTTGTTTATTATTTTTTTTATTTTTTTAAAAAGGGTTTCTCTATTTCCTATATTTTCGCAATCTATATATATTTCTAAAAAGCTATTGTCTAGATTATCAGTATAATCTTTATATTTTAGTTTTTTATTTTCATATATTAACGTATCCTTTTGTTTTATCATATCGATAAATAAAAGATCCATTTCATTTTTTTCTTTTTCGTGTTGTTCTATTAACTTATCTTTTTCAAATAAATCTCTATATTTTTGTTTATAATATATTTTATATGCATCGCTATCAAAATTCCATTCACCTTCCCAATATTGTGTTAAATTTTCTTTCATTCTAACATCATTTGAATCTAATGGTTCAAATCTTTTAAATTTCTCATATGAAAGATATTCTCTTTTTATAAAGCAAGTCTTACCCCAAGGGTCGACTATTTTAACGTGTGAATTATCATTGCCCATAATTTATTGTGTATTATCTATATCTGTGTGTATTAGTATTTCTTATTATTTGTGTAATAGATCACATATATTTTTGTTTTTCAATTTTTTAATTTTTAAATCAATTCCATGCATCAAATGGAACTATTTC
>CETH01113276.1_pt1 | contig 11204 bp, 7 predicted proteins | sample 361461 | NCBI WGS metagenome assembly CETH01 (sample SAMEA2622695, study PRJEB7988) | marine metagenome | isolation source: saline water (ENVO:00002010), including
AAATCACTCAACTTGCTTTTCTTGAAATTGATTTATGTTTTTTCAAATATACCAAAATCAATGATAAGGCAGCCGGCGTCATCCCAGGTATCCTTGATGCCCTGCCAATATTTTCCGGCCTGGCTTTTATAAGCTTTTGCTTTAGTTCGTTAGACAGCCCTTGCATCATCTCGTAGTCAAGACCTTCCGGTAATCTGGTATCTTCTTGCCTTTTCATACGGGCTATTTCCTCAGACTGTCTGTCTATATAGCCCTGATATTTTAGATGCACTTCCACCTGTTTTCGGGCTTGGTCTGCAGCCGAGTTAAACTTCACTTCAGTGAACTGCTGCTCTTCAACAGCCTTTATCAAAGAGTCATAAGAAACTCTTGGTCTAGAAAGTAGATCAGCTAATGTTTTCTCGCGAGAAATTGGTTTTTCTAGGAGGCTATTTACCCTGACCGCTGCCTTAGAATTGGGTTGTATCCAAGTAGATTTTAAGCTGGATAATTCTTTTTCAATCATCTCAATTTTCTCATTGAGAAATTGCCAGCGAGTATCAGAAACGAGTCCTAGACTTCTACCCTTCTCGGTTAAACGTAAATCAGCGTTATCTTCCCTTAACGTCAATCGATATTCGGCTCTAGAGGTGAACATACGATAGGGTTCATTCGTACCAAGTGTGATTAAATCATCGATTAAGACCCCTATGTAGGCTTCGTCACGGCGCGGGCACCATGGCTCTTGACCCTTAGCAGCTAGACCAGCATTTAGACCAGCAATGAGACCTTGTGCAGCTGCTTCCTCGTAACCGGTCGTACCATTGATTTGACCTGCGAAATACAATCCCTTGATAAATTTCGTTTCAAGCGAATAGTTTAAATCTCTAGGGTCAAAAAAATCGTACTCGATAGCATATCCAGGTCGGGTTATTTGAGCTTGCTCTAACCCTCGAATTTTTTTGACCATCTCCAACTGAACGTCGAATGGCAAGCTTGTTGAAATCCCATTAGGATACAACTCGTTTGTAGTTAGCCCTTCTGGCTCTAGAAAGATTTGATGGGAAGACTTGTCAGAAAATCTCATTACTTTGTCTTCTATGGATGGACAGTACCTAGGCCCAGCACCTTCGATAACACCAGCGTACATTGGTGAGCGATCTAGTCCACCCCGAATGATATCGTGGCAGGCTTCGTTAGTATGTGCAATGAAGCAGTTGATTTGTGAGGGGTGGTCTTCTCTAGCCCCTAGGTAAGACATAACCGGCAGAGGCACATCACCAGGTTGAACTGTCATTACAGAGAAATCAACCGATCTTTTGTCGAGTCTTGGTGGTGTTCCTGTTTTAAGGCGTTCAACTTTGAAAGGCAGCTCTCTTAATCTATCAGCCAGAGAATTTGACGGTGGATCACCTGCGCGCCCCCCAGAGTTACTTTCTAGTCCTATATGAATTTTTCCTCCCAAAAATGTCCCTGCCGTTAACACGACATGGTTCGCCTTGATAACCAATCCCATCTGCGTAACGACACCCTTGATTGCCCCATTATCAATAACAAGATCATCAACTCCTTGTTGAAACAAAGATAGGTTTTCTTGATTTTCTAACACTTGCCGAATAGCTGTTTTGTAGAGAGCCCGATCAGCCTGGACTCGAGTGGCACGAACGGCAGGTCCTTTGCTTGCGTTGAGGACCCTAAACTGAATCCCAGAGCGATCAGCAGCCAAAGCCATTGCTCCGTCGAGCGCGTCAATCTCCCTGACTAAGTGACTTTTACCAATGCCACCGATAGCTGGGTTACACGACATTTGTCCGAGAGTATCTAAGCTGTGTGTGATCAACAAAGTATCAACACCTTGTCGAGCGGCTGCCAAGGCTGCTTCAGTGCCTGCATGACCTCCACCAACTACGATTACGTCGTATCTTGTTTGAAACTGCATATAAATATCCGAGTTACTCAGATCTAAAAACCATCAATTATTTATTAATATTTAAATTATTTTAGTTAAATATATATATAGAGTATTAATATAGTAGTTATAGGCAAAAAAAAATTTGTTGATAACAATTAATAACTCAATTAGATCAGAGGTTTATTTAGATTAAAAGTGCTGAATATTCTCTGACTATCCAGAGCAAAAGTATTTAGTAAAATGTTAATAAATTTTAACTAATAATGTTCCGATTGATTTAATCAGATTCTACTCACCGTTTTCCATTTGGTTTTACACAAATAATCCTTCTTTTTACAAGTCATTTGCCTACGCAAAAGCTCCCAAAAATCTCGCCCAATAGGTTATCACTAGTCAATTCCCCCGTGATACTCCCCATCACCAACTGGGATAAGCGTAATTCTTCGGCTATTAACTCCAAATCTATAGAATCTTCAGATAGCTTCTGAGCCTTTTTTAGGTGCGTCTTAGCCACTTCCAAAGCACTAATATGTCGGGTTCTAGCGCTAAAGTTATCTTCAGTAAAACATAAGTGATCGCTTACTTTTAAAAAATTCTCTCTGAGATTATCAAGTCCTTCTTCTGTTCTAGCTGAAATCGCAATCACTGGAATTTCGATATTAACAGCTTGTAGCTCCTCCGCAAAAAATCCATAGTTTTCTATCAAGTCCAACTTGTTGACAACTATGGTAAGATTTTTTTCTGGATTGAGCTTTAGCGAAAAATCGTCTGAAAAAGAAGTAATCACATCCTGGAGATTTCTAGGCTGATTATTAAGGGTTGTTATGTCCACCACGAATAGGATGTGATCTGCAGTCATTATAGCTTCTTGAGCTCGCCGCACTCCCTCTAATTCTACTGGATCATTAGTTTCTCTGAGACCAGCGGTATCGGTTATATTAATAGGTATACCTCTTACAGAAACTTCAACGTTGAGAATATCTCTTGTAGTTCCAGGAATTTCTGTAACGATAGCAGCATCTTCACCAGAAATAGCGTTCAATAAGGTAGACTTTCCTGAATTTGGATGCCCAGCGATTACTACCTGGAGGCCTTCCTTTATAATTACACCTTGCTTAGCCCTGGTAAAAACAGTATCTAAATCTGTTAAGCATTTGGTAATCAGATTGAGAATTGTTTCATTTGAACTTAACTCTAAATCTTCATCTGGAAAATCAATCGCTGCTTCAACATTAATCCGAGTTTTAGTGAGTTGTTCTTGCAGTTTTTTAATTTGATCAGAAAATGCGCCGCGCAATGTTCTGGATGCAGATTTTGCCTGTTGCTCTGTCCCTGCCTCAATAAGATCAGCTACAGCTTCCGCTTGCGCCAAATCCATTTTACCATTCAAGAACGATCGTTCTGTAAACTCTCCTGGTCTAGCGATCACAGCACCAAGGCTAAGGAGTCTGTTGAGAATTTCATTCAACAAAGGCAAACTCCCATGACACTGCAGTTCTAAAGTGTCTTCGCCTGTATAAGAGTTTGGGCCTTCAAAGAATATCGCGATACCTATGTCAATCATTGACTGATCTTGATCAAGAAACTGGCAGGTGTGGGCGTATCGTATTTCGGGTTTGAATCCAAGAATTTCAGTACTTATAGCTGAAGTCTTTGGACCTGAAACTCTTATGATACCAACACTCCCTCGACCGGGTGGCGTTGAGATCGCACATATTGTAGTTTCTTCAGATAGGGACATCATTTCTAAATAAACTTTTTAAAAGGATGTATATAAGCTGAATGCCCAATTATTAATTTTGGTTACTTTTTACTAGTTTGGTAAGCGGCCTCGATTTTACCAGTAATATACCATTGCTGAAGAATTCCTAATAACCCATTTGTGAGCCAATAAAGAACTAAGCCTGACGGGAACCAAAGGAATAATACAGTCATCATTATTGGCATAAGCTGCATTACTTTTGCTTGCATCGGATCTGCTGGTGCTGGGCTTAATCTTGTTTGCAAGAACATTGTCGCGCCCATTAGAAGAGGAAGTATGAAAAAAGGATCTCTAACGGATAGATCTGTCAAGTACCCGACAAAGGGAGCATGACGCAGTTCTACGCTTTCCATAAGTACCCAGTAGAGTGCAATGAAGACCGGCATTTGGACCAACATTGGCAAGCAACCTCCAAAAGGATTAATTTTTTCTTTCTTATAAAGGTCCATAGTTGCCTTCTGCAAACCCATACGGTCGTCACCGTATCTATCTTTTATTTGTTGCATTTTCGGCATGACACGACGCATGCCAGCCATGGATTTATATTGAGTTTCGGACAGTTTATAGAACAAAGCTTTAACTACTAATGTAAGTAAAATTATTGAAACACCGTAATTCCCAACCAGCGAATCAATTTGTGTCAATAACCAATAAATAGGTGCTGCCAAAAACCAAAGAAAACCATAGTCTATAGTAAGGTCAAGGTTCGGTGAAATTTCAGCAAGTACATATTGGTCCTTAGGACCTGCATAAAATTGTATTTTGTGACTTCCGACTGAGTTTGCAGCAACAGTAAACCTTCCACTTGTAAATTCCCCAAAGTACTGGTTTGAATTATTCTTTCTTGTGGTGAATCGATTTACTTGTTCTTGATTTGGTATCCATGCTGATAAGAAATAATGTTGGCTAAAGCCCATCCAACCACCAAGTGTTTCGGCGCTTTCTGAGCGATCATCGATATCACCAAAATCGACTTTTATGTAAGGATCATCGGCTGTAGTTGTTACGAATCCAAGAAAAGTCCTGCCAAAACCGCCCAAACTGCTGGGGTCATCAAAATTATCCCGCCTAATCTGGCCAAATGCATTTGCATCCCAGGTTGTGTCAGAATTATTTTCAACTAAGAATTCGATATCGATAAGGTATGAATTTCTTCTGAAGGTAAATCTTTTTGTAACGGTGATCTCAGGTTGGATATTGTTGACTAGATCGACTTTTAGTAGATCTTGACCGCCTTCTAATTGATAACTTTCGTTCCTTGATTCGTACATAGCTCTACCAGAGTTATCGATGCCGTTTTGACCAATTAGTCCACTTTGCGCAACGTAGCTACGACCAGAAGAATTTTCTAGCAATTTAAAGGGGTCATCTGCCACATCTAATTGTTTAAGGTATTTCGGCAGTGAAAGAGAGACTATGTCGCCGCCGATCAAGTCTATGCTTAGTTCTAGTGTATCTGTTTGAATGTCTATGTATTTTGTTAGAAGCTCTGCTTGAGCATCAGCATTAGCTATACCTGATGTCTGTTGCGCGTCAGGCCGAGATGACGAAGGCATTTGAGTTGGAAGGTCATTTGTTTCAGCTGAGCTAGGAGTTGGATCTGTTGCCGGCAAAGCTTGTTGTGTAATACCATCGTCAATCAGCAGTGGGTAGTCCTCTTGCCAGGCCAAAAGCATAAGATAAGTGATAATGGCTAGCGAAGTGTAGAGAGCAAACTTAGTTAAATCCATGCCGATTTTTACCTGTAATGACTATTGTAAGATTTAGGCACTGGATCATATCCGCCTTCGTGCCATGGGTGACATTTACATATTCGTCGGGCACCAAGGGTTAATCCTTCTACGCTTCCGTGGAGTTCGATCGCCTCCTTTGTGTAATTGGAGCATGACGGCTCAAAGCGACACTGCCTTCCAATTAAGGCGCTTAATGTGAATTGATATAATGTAATAAGTTTTATTAAGCTGAATTTAAGCATCATTCCTATGTTCCTATCCCGTTTGAATTTGTCCGGGTTGGTTGTTCTGTGAGCTTCGCACAGAGGTCGTTCCATAACGAATTCATTTTATTAGATATTACGACATTAGGGAGAACGTCAATACCCTTGCGTACTAAGACTACGACGTCTAAATTAGGGATTTGGGATTTATTTTTTCTAAAAGATTCTCTTATTAGACGCTTTACTCTATTTCGTTCAACAGCTTTCGAAATATTCTTTTTACTGACAACTAAACCTAACCTTGGTTGGTTTCTATGCTTAATGGCCAATATGAGGATGAAGCGGCATGAGACCTTGTATTCAGCCTTGTCAAAAACCCCTCCGTAATCAGAAGAGTTTAAAAGCCGACATTCTCTGGTAAATCTGTATTCGGCCAATTAATGTCTCAGTTATCAAAGGATTTAAATCCAGTTAGGCTGACAGTTTTGCTCGGCCCTTTGCTCTTCGTCTTTTTAAAACGAGTCGGCCGCCCTTGCTAGACATACGTGCCCTGAAACCATGAGTACGAGCTCTTTTTAGAACGCTGGGTTGGAAAGTTCTTTTCATATTCTGTCTTCCGAAAATGGTACTATCAAAATGACGGTCATCATAAAGGAGCGAAATTCTAGATGTTTTGTATGAAAGTTTCAATCTAGAAGTAAAAAGGGTACTGCTAATGCAAGTTGTCCCAATTTTTGCATTACTTGAAAAACTGAGTTAACCAAAACTTGGTAACATGTTATCCACAGCTTATTTATCAACAGGCTTGGTTTAAAATGAAAATAAAGCTGTTTTTTTTTGTCGGTGTTTTTCAGTTAAATATTTCTAAATAATTGAAAAATCTATTAAATAAAACCCGTGAAAAAACGACAATTTACCCTTGCTATCGGTGGATAACTTGCCTTATCGTCAGTCTTTAATTTGGTATTAAGATAGATTATTGGAGTAAACTCACTCACCATGCTTCCGGTTTGGCAAAATTGTATTGAAAGTTTGAAAGCAGAGGTGCCAGCAGAAGAGTTTAGGACTTGGATTGCACCTCTAGAAGTTGAAATTAGCCGGAATGTGTTAAGTGTAAGTGCACCGAACAGGTTTATTTCGGACTGGGTCAAAGGTAAGTATCTTCCGCGAATCCTAGAAATTGTGGAGGCGTACGAAGATGAAGAAATAACTGTTGACCTGAATGTTCATACAAGCAAGAGGTTTATTGAACGGCCTAAACAAGCGGTAGTGCATGCGAATACTAGAAATAAATATCATAGTTCTTCGGTCGAAGGCCATCAAACATCTATTGACGAAACGCCCATAAAAAAAGCTATTCAGCCTCCCCGACACAAGGGAGCAACGCCAAATAATGTTATCAAGGGCAAAGTGCTCCATCAGGGGACGTTAAATTCCGAGAATAACTTTGAAAATTTTGTAATTGGTAAATCAAATCAGCTTGCGAGAGCCGCAGCTATGCAAGTTGCCGAAAATCCTGGTTATGCATATAACCCCCTTTTTATCTACGGGGGCGTGGGGTTAGGAAAAACCCACTTGATGCACGCGATTGGAAATTATCTTTTATCAAAAAAGCCCGATGCAAGGGTTGTATATCTTCATTCAGAAACCTTCGTAGCTACAATGGTGTCTGCTCTTCAGCTCAATGCCATAAATGAGTTTAAACGATTTTATCGTTCTGTTGATGCCTTATTGATTGATGATATCCAGTTCTTTGCAGGTAAGGAGCGTTCTCAAGAAGAGTTTTTCCATACGTTTAATGCACTGTTGGAAGGCGGACATCAAATAATTCTTACTTGTGATAGGTTCCATAAAGAAATTAATGGGCTTGAAGAAAGGCTTAAATCAAGGTTTGGTTGGGGGCTTACTGTGGCAGTAGATCCGCCAGAGCTAGAGACGAGAGCGGCAATTTTGATGAATAAGGCTGAACTCAGTGGGGTTCAGCTACCCTATGAAGCAGCTTTATTTGTTGCTCAAAGGTTGCGCTCTAACGTCAGAGAGTTGGAAGGGGCACTCAAGCGCGTAATAGCACATGCCAATTTCAAAGGTCAGGACATCACTTTAGAATTAATCAAAGAGGCTCTCCGCGACCTTTTTGCATTACAAGAAAAGCTCGTTACCATTGATAATATTCAAAGATCGGTAGCTGAATATTACAAGATTAAGATGGCAGATATGTTGTCAAAGCGCAGAAATCGTTCCGTAGCACGGCCAAGGCAGGTCGCGATGACATTATCAAAAGAGCTAACTAACCATAGCTTGCCAGAAATTGGTGATGCGTTTGGGGGGCGTGACCATACGACTGTGCTTCATGCATGCAGACAGATAACTAAGCTTCGCCATAGCTCTAGGGATATCCAGGAGGATTACAACAACCTTTTGCGATCACTTTCTAGTTAGTAAAAAAATAATCGAGGGGAACTAACCGATGCAATTTTCTGTGGCAAGAGAGTCACTTCTAAAACCTCTTCAAATGATAAGCGGCGTTGTAGAAAGGCGTCAAACACTTCCCATACTATCGAATGTCCTTGTGTCTCTAGACGATAGTGAGCTATCACTTACAGGTACAGATCTGGAGGTGGAGCTAGCCGGGAAAATAAAAGTCGATAAAGCAATTTCGGGTGGTAAAATTACTGTACCTGCTAGAAAATTATTCGACATTTGTAAGTCACTTCCAGACAACTCTTTGATTGAGTTTATTATTGATGAAAACAAATGCTTAGTTAATTCTGGGCGCTCTAAGTTTAGTCTATTGACACTCCCAGCGACAGAATTTCCTATAGTTGTTGAGGAGCAAGAAACCCTATCTTTTAAGTTAAGTCAGGCTAGGCTTAAGGACCTTATTGAAGCGACGAGTTTCGCTATGGCTCAACAAGATGTACGTTACTACTTAAATGGGATGCTTTTTGAGATTGCTCACCAAACTTTGAAGCTGGTTGCGACCGATGGTCATAGGCTTGCTATGTCCGAGCTTGCTTTGGAAGAATTGGAGAGTGATAGGCAAATTATCCTGCCTAGAAAAGGAATTATAGAGATGTCACGCTTGCTGTCAGATGGCAACGGAGATATCACCCTGAGTTTAGGTCAAAACCAGATCAGAGCTTCTATGTCAGAGTATACGTTCACTTCAAAGCTTGTCGACGGGAATTTCCCGGATTATAAGAGAGTCCTGCCAAAAGGTGGAAACAAAGTTGTGGCTGGCAATAGGCAAGAACTCAAAAACGCTTTTTCTAGGGTTTCGATACTTTCTAATGAGAAGTATAGAGGCGTGAGAGTGATGCTATCACCCGGAGAGCTCAGGGTTCTCGCTAATAATCCAGAGCAAGAAGAGGCCGAAGAGGTGGTAGTTGTAGATTACGATGGAGATTCTCTAGAGATTGGATTCAATGTGACTTATGTGATTGATGTCTTAAATACTCTTCAGAGCGATGATGTGAAGATAACCCTCTCGGACGCAAACAGCAGTGCGCTTCTGGAGGCTCTTTCCGATAATGTCCCTGAAGCACTTTATGTTGTAATGCCGATGAGACTTTAGGGTATATTCCTATGGCTTCGCTGTAATGAGCTTTCTGACTAAGCTTCAGATTAACTCTGTCAGAAACATTAATAATATCGAGTTAAATCTGGACCCTTGTCTAAATATAATCTTTGGTATCAACGGAAGTGGTAAAACCAGCATCTTGGAATCCATTCATTTGCTTGCCACAGGCCGCTCTTTTAGAACCCCTAAGACGGATTCAATAATTGCTGAAGCTAGCGCAGAATTAACGATTTATGCTGAAAATGAGCTGCGGAGTCGAATTGGCCTATCAAGAGGAAGGAATACAAAACATAAGTTAAAACTTGATTCTAAGTTGCAAAGAAATTGGGAGTTAGTCGCTAGAGCTTTGCCGGTTCAAGTCGTAAGCGCTATTACTTTTCTTTTGCTCGAGGGTGGCCCTAAATCGCGGAGAATGTTCTTGGACTGGGGTGTGTTTCACGTGAAACAAAGCTTTGTTCAAGATTGGCGAGCTACAAAAAAATGTATCGCTAACAGGAATTTGTTATTGAAGGAGCGTCGTATAGATACGTCTCAGTTAGAGGCATGGAATGAAGAACTTTGTTTCTATTCGGATAGGGTTGACGAAGCAAGACGAGAATATTTTAGAGAATTTGGGCCGGTTTTTCGAAAAGTTTTTGATTCATTAGTCCCTGACTCTTCTGCTGGATCGATATCTTTAGAGTATTGGAGAGGCTGGCCTGAAGACTGGTCTCTTAAGGAGATTCTTTTAGCCGAAAAGGAGAGGGATCATCGCTATGGTTCTACCCAAAATGGTCCGCATCGAGCTGATTTGAGGGTTAAAGCTGGAAAGAAAATGGCATCCGATGTGTTGTCACGGGGCCAGCAAAAAATTTTGATCTGTGCTTTGAAAATCGCTCAAGGCGTTTATCACGCCTCCTGTTCTGGAGATAAATGCATCTACCTGATAGATGATTTGCCTTCGGAGCTTGATGAAGAGAATCGAGCAAACATTCTTAAATATTTAGTTGGTCTTGGCAGTCAGCTGCTAATAACAGGTGTTGACCTCCCTTCTATTGTAAATTGCCTATCAGATGGTGCTGAAAAGCGCACGTTTCACGTGGAACGTGGTATAATAGAAACCTCTTTCCTATAGCTTTATAGCAATTTTTTGAAATTAGAATCATCTGATTTAGTTGGAGTTTTTAATGACTGATGAGCCTCAATCTGATTATAACTCGGATAGCATAAAGGTCCTCAAAGGCTTGGATGCGGTAAGAAAACGTCCAGGGATGTATATTGGCGATACAGATGATGGGACAGGCTTGCATCATATGGTTTTTGAGTTGGTAGATAACTCTATTGACGAGGCCTTAGCGGGATTTTGTGACGAGATTAAGGTCACAATTCATGTTGGCGAGACTGTTACAGTGTCTGACAATGGTCGCGGTATCCCGACTGAAATGCATAAAGAGGGGGTGTCAGCGGCTGAAGTTATAATGACAGTTTTGCATGCCGGGGGAAAATTTGATGATAATAGCTATAAAGTTTCCGGCGGCTTACACGGGGTGGGGGTTTCTGTAGTTAACGCTCTGTCTGAAAAGTTGAAACTAACCATTAGGCGTGAAGGCAAAGTGTATGAACAAAATTATCAGCATGGCGCCCCAAAAGCGCCATTGTCAGTAGTTGGTGAGACAACGAGTACTGGCACCGAATGTTTTTTTAAACCCTCAGATGAGACATTTTCTAATGTCGAATTTCACTATGATATTCTTGCAAAGAAACTTAGAGAGCTAGCGTTTTTAAATGCTGGCGTTTCTATAAAACTCATAGACGAGCGTTCAGGTAAAGAAGAGCTGTATAAATATGATGGTGGCCTCAAAGCTTTCGTTAATTATCTGAATAAGAACAAGAATACGGTCAATAAGCTTTTCCATTTTATGTCGTCGAGGGAGGAAGACGGGATAACAGTTGAAGTAGCGCTGCAATGGAACGACTCATATCAAGAAGCGATCTATCCGTATACAAACAACATACCACAGCGAGACGGCGGGACTCACTTGGCTGGATTCAGGGG
>CETH01443647.1_pt1 | contig 11187 bp, 7 predicted proteins | sample 361461 | NCBI WGS metagenome assembly CETH01 (sample SAMEA2622695, study PRJEB7988) | marine metagenome | isolation source: saline water (ENVO:00002010), including
ATGTCGGCAAATGCCGCAATATCCCCGTCGCTAGAACATTCATAAGGCGACCCGGGCCACGGATTAAATGGGATGAGATTTACTTTAGCGGGGATACCACTAATAAGGCGAACAAGCTCTCGAGCATCTGCAGGCGAGTCATTGATACCCTTTAGCATGACATACTCGAACGTAATCCGACGCGAGTTCTTCGCCGTAGGGTAGGCGCGACACGCATCAAGCAATTCCGCAATTGGATACTTTTTATTTATCGGTACGATCTCGTTACGCAGGTCGTCAGTCACAGCGTGGAGCGATATTGCGAGCTGGATACCAAGATCTGCCCCAATCTTTGGTATCATTGGCACTACGCCCGCGGTGGACAAGGTGATCCGGCGTCGGGATATGTTGATACCCTCCTCGTCCATGATTATGTGCAGAGCCTTAACGATGTTGTCATAGTTATAAAGGGGTTCGCCCATACCCATCATTACTATATTAGTTAGACGGCGGGGTTCCTTGGAAGACGGCCATTCATTGTAGGAGTCTCTGGCTAGCATGAACTGGCCAACGATTTCGCTTGGGGTCAAATTTCGAACAAGCCGCTGAGTGCCGGTATGGCAAAATCTGCAGTTCAACGTGCAGCCTACCTGGGAAGAGATGCATACAGCACCCCGGTCTTCTTCTGGAATGTGTACAGCCTCCGCGAGGTTCCCGTCAGTAAATCCCATCAGCCATTTTCGCGTGCCGTCATTCGACGTTTGTTCGGTGGCAATATCCGGGCGGGAGATCATGAATTTCTCTGCGAATTGAGGCTGGAGATTTTTCGATATGGTCGTCATATCTGAAAAATCACGCACACCGTGATGGTATATCCAATGCCATAACTGCTTCGCCCGGAACCTTGGAAGATCCATCTCTGTAAGAGTGGTCTCCATTTGCTCACGCGTCAGTCCCACTAGATCAATCTGGGCGTCATTGGCTTCAGAAACACTATCTACTTTAGAGATATTAGTTTTCGTTGACATGGCCGCAATATAGGGGCTGGGATCGCCCGATCAACAGCCCATTACTAGGTCACCGATTTCAGCTTTTTCAAGATACCTTTTGAAAGAGTAGCGTGAGTACCGTGGCTTATCCCCGCGCGTCTATATATCGGTTCTGTTTGATTTGACCTTTGAATTCCGCCTCTAAGGTACCCGACTCTAATGATAAAACTTCAGGCGATACTTCAAACCGTTTCTTGATTTCCCCTGCGATACGCTCAGAAATCTCGAGATAATTGGCAGTGTCAGATATTTCAATATAAACACGCAAAACATCAAGCGTTTTGGATTCATGGACCTCAACCTTATAGTCCGCGACATCCATCTGCAGCATCATATAATCATCAAAATCGGCATGATTGATGTTGATACCGCGAACCTTGAAGAATCCTGATGTTCGTGCGGCATGTTGAATCAAAGGATAGATTGATAATGGATCACTGGCAGTCGGCTTGGAACGTTGCCAGCTTACATAATCACCCATGTTCCATCGCAGAAATGGCGTCACATTATTGTTCCATAAAGGTGTGATGATCAGTATCCCCTTTTCATCCTCAGCAACAGGATCAAGTGTCGCTTCATCAAGAACTTCGAAGTGGAAAAGATCCGACCAGAATATCATTCCGTCGTGCAGGCTTGTCTCGCTTGCGAGCGCCGAGCCTTCAGTCGATCCGAACTGGTCGAATACCTCTGCCCCCCACATCTCTTCAATCCTCAGCCTTTTGCCCGGTGAGAGAGGTTCGGCAGCGGTGAGAAACTTATTCACAGAACTCTGAGAAAGATCAATTCCCATCCGCTCCGCCACTTGCGCTAGCTGCAGGCCGTAGCTGGCCATACCGGCGAAAACAGTGGGCTTCAGCGTCTGTATAAGTTCTATTTGCAGCTCCGACGACGTCGAATTGCCAGCACCGCACCACACGGTGCCAATACCTAGTTCCTCCGCCGAACGTGCGTAAAGACTTCCCACTGGATGGAGCCCCAACGGAAAAGAGATATGGGCTAAGTCGTCAGGGCCTATATTAGCCGTCACCCACAAACGGCGAAATGCTTCAAGCCCGAATCGCATGTCTTCGGCAGATCGCGGATAGAATAGAGGCCGGCCGGTTACTCCGCCGGAACGCCAGTACTCAACCGCATCGGTTCGATCGCCGATACAGAACGCATCAAAAAAATGTTCCGGCGACACTTCGCGCAGTTGATCCTTAGTAAGAATAGGAATTTTCTGCCACTCCTCCGGATCGTCCAGCCGTTCCAAATCAATATGATCGAGTTTTCCAGAAAAGAATGCGGATGATTTGGCGTTCTCGACTGCGATTCTCTTTCGGGCACTCTGAATACGTTCGATCTCTGAGACGCTTTCAGCCGGAAAAATCGTCTCGGGTGTTTTCCACATCTCATTTCCTCCCCTTTGAGGGTAAATACAGTTATACAGGTCTGTGCCCAGTTTTTAGGATAATAAGGTGGGTAAATCGTGGGTAAAGTAGGAGTTCCGAGACAAGATGCCAAACGGGAAGCATATATTCCGCGCCGATCACATCGGAAGTTTTCTGCGTCCGAAGAGCCTGATAGAGGCGGCTCGTTCCTACCGTACCGGAGCGCTCTCCGGTAAGGAATTTCGCGAATCCCAAGATCAAGCGATCGCCGAGGTTGTCACCTTTCAGGATTCTATCGGTCTACCGAGCGTCACTGACGGAGAGTACCGACGGGCCGCTTGGTCTTCTGGCGTCATCGATGCGATTGAGGGAATTATTGTACGCGACGCGGGAACACTAGCCTTCAAGAATAAGGAAGGCGACGTATTCGTACCCCCCTCGCCCTTCGCGGAGACCAAAGTCAAACGCAGCGGCCCAATTGTTGTCGATGACTACAACTACCTGAATTCACTGAAACCTAGGGGTCTTCCGAAGGTCACTATGGCGTCACCACCAGTGCTGCATTTTTTTCTTGGAGATCAAAGCTTCGACAGAAATGCTTATCCAGATAAGGAAGGATATTTCGCCGATCTTGCCAGTATCTACCGTGCTGAGATCGCGGATTTAGCTATAGCAGGATGTACCTTTGTGCAGCTTGACGACACCGCTCTCCCCTGTAATTGCGATATCACTGCCCGGAAAGCCATACAGGACCGTGGCGAAGATCCGGACACCCTGACTGATGCATATATTCAGGTTATTAACGATTCTATTTCGGAGCGCCCTGATAATATGACCATTGGTCTACATATGTGCCGTGGAAATTTAAAGGGTATGTGGATGGGTGAAGGCGGCTACGAACCGATCGCGGAGAAACTGTTTAATCAGCTGGATGTCGATACTATATTCATGGAGTACGATTCCAAACGAGCCGGTGATTTCAGACCACTCCGGCATGTACCGAAGGGCAAACTCATCGTTCTTGGATTAATCAGTGCAAAATCGCCAATTCTTGAGGAAAAAGAGGAAGTAAGATCTCGAATCGACGACGCGGCAGCTATCATCCCGATGGAGCAGTTAGCGCTAAGCGCTCAGTGTGGGTTTTCATCGGGAAGCGGTGACGGTCAAGTTCTAGGCATGGATGATACGAAAAGAAAGCTCAACCTGATTGTCGAGTTAGCCGATGAAATATGGGGAAGTGTCTAGCTGCACTCGACTGTCACAAAGGCAACAAATTAATGGGTTGTCACTGCCCGGGCGTTGACCGAACGCATCCAAAAGACTGCCCCGGCGACAATCACTATCTGGGGCACGATAGCGATCATTACGGCGTTCCAGCCTATTTCGATCTGCAAATAGCCAGCAAAGAACGAAGAGATCGCTGCCAGAATATAAGCGATGGTGTCATTCGCACCCTGTACCTTCCCCTTTTCCTCCTCCGTGTGGCAGGTGACCAGCAAAGAGGTAGAACCGATTAACATGAGGTTCCAACCCGCACCGATTAGCATGTTGGTTAGGAAGAAGTTTGTCAGCGTAATCCCTGTCAGCCCAGAAATGATTCCGCAAAAGAAAAGTACAAATCCCATCATGACAACATTTAGGTTGCCGAACCGACTGATTAGCTGGCCAGCGAAGAACGACGGCGCAAACATAGCGAACATGTGCCATTGGATGACGAACGGTACATCCTCTTCCAAGCCGCACAACTTCATGGATAGCGGGGTCGCCGCCATCATCAAGATCATCCCGGCCCATGATACCGACGTGCCGATGGCCGCAACGACAAAAGCAGGCTGTTTCATAATTTGTTTCAAAGGACGCCCCGAAGATTTTTTTTCCAGCGCTAACACGCCAGACTGGTCTGGCTCTGGCATCCGCACGAACTGAATGGTGATTGCAAACATGATTGGTGCGACGGCGAGAATCACATAGGTGGCCGTATATTGCGGCACCCACAGATTAGCCGTGTTTCCCGCTAGAGTACCGCCGACAAAGGCTGCTATTAAGCCACCTCCAATGACCCATGAAATTGCCTTAGGTCGAAAATTGTCATCGGCCGTTTCAGAGGCCGCGAACCGTAAATATTGGTTAAATGCGTTAAAAGCTCCGAAAGACGATGTGCCCGCAATAAATACCCAGAAATCGCCAAGATGTAGACCGAGCGTGCAAAACGCACAACCCAGCAATCCGAAAATCGACCCAATCGCAAACCCGCCTCGGCGTCCGTATTTCTTCATTAGTAGCGACGCCGGTGTCGCGACTATTGCGGTTGCTACCCACATGAAGGCATGCGGTAGTGTAGCCAGAGACTTATCTTGCAGGATCAGAAGTGAAGCAAGAGCAGAGACGCTAATCACTACAGTCACACTAGTTTGCGCATAGCCTTGGCATAGCGATAATAGCGCAACATTCCGTTTCATGTGGGGGATCGCAGCAGGGTTCATTACCGCAGTCTACCCGTCACTCGGCAGCGGCACCAGCCGTACCTATTTAACTTTACACGCCTTACCGATAGCTCCATGCGCAGCCGAAATCCCCGATAGGGAGTAGGTATCCCGCGTCTTCGTACCACGCGACGATACACCCGTGACGATCATACGAGATCCTGAGCGCATCGCCCGAACGAGTGCAGCATCCTCTTTCTTATTCTGGGCCCAAGCAGTGTCCGCATCGGTGAATAGCTGGAATTTATGCTTTCCGATCGCTACCTGAACAACGCTATCCTTCTTAAAGGTGTAGCCTGCGGTCAATTGGACCTGGTTTATAACCCTATTTCCAGGTACGTGAGTAACTAGCGCATAAATTCGGCCGCGCCTTTTGTACTTTCCCTCGTGCTTGACTGGTTTACTATATATCCAGCACGTTCGAGACTTCCCTTTCCCCTCCACACTAGCTGACCAATGCTGGAAGCTGCCTAATTTCTGGGCCGAAAGCGGTGTCACCAACAATAAAATGCCACCCACCAAAGTGAGTAAGAAAAACCTCATCTCTATCCTTTTAATTTGGAGGCGCCTCGACGTATTACCGGAGCACCGAATACAGGCTCCGACAGTGGTTCCGGGGCCGCCCCCGCCATCACCGGTCGGTCAGCAAACCGCCCCATCGATAACATACGATCATACATTACGATGCCACCAGTGGTCGCTAGGTTGAGAGAAAACTTTGTCGGAATTCTAATCATATGATCGCAACATTCGATCATTTCCTGGCTAAGGCCGATCCTTTCCATCCCGAGCACATAAGCGGCGCGGCGCGGGTGTCTAAAGCTTGGAAGGTCGATTGCCCGGTCATCAATTTCTATACCGATCATAGAACAACCCTCCGGTATTCGCAGTGATGCGATGGCATCGAACTGGTAGATCGGTACTTGGCCCGCTGTATCAGATGTATCAGAGGCACTCCCAGCAACATCGTAGTTCGCATTTACGGTGAATATAAAGCTAGCTCCAAACGCATGAGCCGATCTGACAAGATTACCAACATTTATGGCCTTGCTAACGCCCTCTATGCCGATGCCGAAATAACCACGCATGTTTCCGGATTCTACAGTGGTCAAAGAATCTCGCAAGTCTCCCGTATACAACACATCATAAAATAGCTTGCACGCTGCCAGATACTGTAAACAGCAGTTTAGTCGGCTCCTTAGTTCTCTCTGCGGTAGGCCCGAATGTTCCCAAGGGGTTCCGCGGCAGGTTGAGTCTAATCCACGTTAACTGCTTCACCTAAGGTTGGTCCGATTTCCCAATTTAGAACAATATCGGCGATACAGTCTAAATCAGTCGGCTCTCGATTAATAATGACTAAATTGGCACCATTCTCCTTCGCCATTGCGGGAAATCCCGCCGCAGGATAAACCACCAGAGATGATCCAACGGCGAGAAACAGGTCGCAGGCAAGCGTTTCCTCTCGTGCCCGCCTCATAGGCCCTTCGGGCATGGCCTGGCCGAAGGAGATGGTGGCGGTTTTGACGATCCCACCGCAATGATCGCAGATCGGTAAAGTGCTATCGGCTTGAAAGTTCTCCTTGATGGACTCAAGCTCGTGGCGTTTCGCGCAGGACAAGCAAGTTGCATAAGTGCCGTTACCATGGAGTTCGATCATCTGACGATCCGACACACCAGATTCCTGGTGCAGGCCATCAATATTCTGAGTGATTACTGCGCTAACCTTGCCTAGATCAACCAACTTTGCCACAGCCCTGTGACCCCGGTTTGGCTCTGCCCCGATCATATCCCTGTCGATCTCGAATTTGCGTCGCCATGCTTCAGTCCGAGCACTTTCAGACGCAATATATTCTTCGAAATAGATCGGCGTTGTCTGCGACCAAATACCATTAGGGCTCCGGAAATCCGGAATTCCCGATTCAGTAGAAATACCCGCGCCTGTAAACACGACTATACGGGCCGAAGCATCAATCAACTGGGCCAGTTTTAATATTTCTTCGTTCATATGCGCTGTTTATTCAGCGGGCGACCTGCACCGCACCCCGCGCCTTACGTTGTTTTCGCCGCTCGACCACACCGACTGTGATCGACATCATCGGCGGCACAATCGCCATGGTGAGAACGGCAGACAACGACAGACCGCCGAGCACTACAGATCCTAGACCACGATATAGTTCAGAGCCTGCACCAGGAAATGCTACAAGTGGCAGCATACCGAACACAGATGTTAGGGTGGACATGAATATCGGCCGGATGCGATTTCTCGTAGCGGTTTCAATCGCAAGATTTACCTCCATTCCGTCACCGCGTATGTGGAACAACGTCTGGTGGACTAGAAGAATTGCATTGTTGACCACTATCCCAATCAGAATTACGAACCCCAGCATAGTCAGCATATCCAGAGATTGCGGCACATAGGTATTCAGGAGAGCAAGACCCCCAAGACCACCAGCCGCCGCGACCGGCACGGTGAGCATGACTACCCATGGATAAAGGAAACTCTCAAATAGCACTGCCATAACCAAAAACACGATGATTAGCGCTAACAATAGATCGAGCTGCATATGGTTCCAAGTCGCTTGCAGCTTGTCCGCGCTTCCGCCGATACGGAACCGCACTCCTTCGGGCAGGCCTTTCTCTCTCATCGGCCCGAGGACTTTTTCTTCGAGTAGCTCCGCCGCAGCTTCCAGTGGGATGGATGTATTCGGTACTACGCTGACAGTCATCGTCCTCGACCTGTCAATACGCTGGATTTCTGTCGGCCCCGTTGTTTCCTGCACCTTCGCTAAATTACCGACTGGCACAATCCGTCCATCCGAAGTAACCACGGGCAGGGATCGTATGCCCTGTGTAGATTGCTGTTCGAGGTTCGTTCCTTTAATCATCAGGTCTATACGTTTGCCGTCAACGGTGACTTGGGAAACTCTAACACCATCATTGAAGGCATCGATGGATTCCCCAAGTTCTCGTGCCGTCAGTCCATTATCGGATAGACGCACACGGTCTGGAGTGATCCTAACTTCCGGTTCACCTAACGTTAGCGCGGGTTTTGGCCGCACCCGATTGCCTTGATTGGGTGGCAGAACCATGCGCGCTGCGAAAAACACCTCTCGACCGACGTTGTATATAGTCTCAAGGTTGGGCCCAGCGATTTCAATATCTATGGCTCTGCCCGATCCGATGGACCTCCCGAATAAGGACGGCTGAAACATAAACGCGAAGACCCCGGGTTCGGCCCTAGCAGGCCCCTCAATAATAGCCTCTAGTTCCCCTGCTCTGCGCGGATCGACATGCGTTGCCGCCATGAACATCTGGCCCAACCGTGCAACATAGAAAAAACGATCGATCTTCTTGTCTTCTGGTTTATTTATTTCCGCGTACTTCCCGCGAGTCCAATGTTTCTTCGTCGCGTTGGCAACGTTTCGGGCTATGCCTTCATTGGTATCGAGGTTATAGCCCGCAGGCGGCATTACGATACCAAAAACGAGATTACGATTTCCTTTTGGCAGATAATCCAGCTTCGGCATAATTAGTATCGAAATCGCTCCTGCTACTATCACAATCATCATCACTAGGACCACGGCAAAGAATTTTCGGTGGGCGACGAACTGCGCATATCTGGACCAGAAGCGAGTAAACCAGCTCGCAAATGCGTCCAACGGAGCGATCCGCAAAGCGGTGTTCTCTGATTTCACTCCTGCCAGTAGTCCGTTGGATAGTGCCGGGATCAGTGTCACCGCAACCAGTAAAGAGAGCATGACGGAGACCGAAATTGCTACAGCAATATCCCGGAAAAGCTGACCAACCTCGAGGTCCATGATCAAGATCGGTATAAAGACCATCACCGTCGTCAATGCCGACACCAGAACTGCCGGCCAGACTTGCTGAGCACCATAATAGGCTGCCTCTGCCCTCGATTTTCCTTCCTGACGCAAGCGAAAGATATTTTCTAGGACAACAATGGCAGCATCTACGACCATGCCTACCGCAAATGCGATACCAGCGAGGCTGATTACATTGAGCGACCGACCCAATATCGCCATCGCGACGAAAGACCCGACAACGGATACCGGAATAGACATTGCCACTACCGCCGTTGGACGCCAGGATCTCAGAAAGATCATCAGGATGATGACCGCAAGAACTCCGCCATAGATAATATTTGTCTGGACCAGATTTATGGATGCGTTGATATAGTCCGTTTCGTCATAAACTTGTTCGAGACTAAGGCCCTGCCGCTTGACGGGGCCTGCAGTCAGCTGTTTTATCACTCGGCGGACTTCAGCCATCGTTTTAATGACATTAGCACCCTGTTCTCGGGTTATATTGAAGGCAAGCGCGGGCTCGTTCAGCAACCGCAGCCTCGCTTGGGCCTTCTTGTAACCAATCGAGACCTGCGCGATATCTCGGAGAACAACTCGCCCAACACCGCGACCGTCACCATCTCTATCGCTTCTTAGTACGACCTCTTCTACAAGGCGGGTAGTGTTCAAGTCTCCTTCTGTTCGAACAACGTAGCGCCGTTTTCCCTCTTCTACATCTCCGCCGGTAATCGATGCATTTGCCGCTCTTAAGCGTCTTAGCACCTCGGTAATAGTCATTCCGTAACGTGCCAGACTTTCCGGCTTAATATTGATCGACATCTCGCGTTTGGTCTCTCCGAAGATGTTGACCCCCGCAACACCTTTTACCCGCTCAATGCGCTCCTTAACCACGTCGACCAAAAATTCTCCATAGGACGTCATGGTCCTTGGATTTCCCTCCTCCTTCGTAATAACAAACCACGCAATCGCGTTGTCTTCTGTCCCAGAGGTTGAAAGAACTGGCTCATCAGCTTCTTCGGGATTATCGGATACCCGGTCTAGCCGATTAGCGACCAGCAATAGTGCGCGGTCAAAATTTACCCCTGAACCAAATTCTAGGGTTATCTCACCGCGATTACGTAACGCGCGGGATGTCATTTTTTTTACACCCTCTAGCCCTTTTAGCACCTCCTCCTGAGGATTGACGATTTCTCGTTCTACCTCCTGTGGAGCTGCTCCCGGCCAGCTCGTTTTGACTATTATTATCGGCTGACGCACATCGGGAGCCATCTGGACCGGTATACGTTGCAGCGCGACGTAACCAAATAACAGCACCATCAGCACCATCGCGACTATAGCGATAGGCCTTTCAATGGATAATTTGATCAAGCTCATCGCCGTGCTCCGTTCATCGGAAAATATACGGGCTTATTTGTTTGCATTGCGCCTGATTGAGGCGCTTGGTGATGCGGTAGTTAGTACCCGGACGGGCGTACCTGGAGGCATTGTCTCATTGCCGTGGGTCACGACCGTATCGCCCGGTTTCAAACCTTTTACCACGACAAAACGATTACCGACTGCTGGTCCGAGTATTACCTTCCGTGGGAAAGCTTTACCCCTACGCACAATACTTACAACCCGGTCATTACCACGATAAACTATTGCATCCTTATGAACGGTCGATACTTCGCGAACAGCCCCGATGGGTACAAGCACAGTCACTGATTGATTGACAGCAAACGGCTTCTTTTTCATACCGAACTTCGGAAGAAACCGAACCGGGCGGGTTCGTGTGCGCGCGTTTTCACGCGGAATGATGGACCTTACCTCCGCTCGGTGCCAGGTACCATCATCCAAAGTGAAACGAACTATAGAACCCTTAGCCAAGCCGGTAATGCGGTTTGATGGAACCTCCGCCTCAACTTCGACTTCTGTATCGCTGATCAACGTCACCACAGGGGACCCAATATTTACATAGGCGCCGATTTCAGTATGCTTTTCACTGACCACTCCGTCATAGGGCGCTCTAATGATGCCATTAAAGAGATCAATGGACGCTTGATCTAGTTCCGCCTGTGCCTCTTTAAGCTGAGACTGGCGCTCTGAGATGGAGGCTTGACGAGCTTCAACATCCCGCTCCAAATCCTCATATCGGGCGCGCGAGAAGGCGGATGATTTCTTCAGGTTGGCCATCCGACGCAGCTCTTGATTTTTCTTGGAGTACTCAACCTGCGCTGAGCGAACCATCGCGCGGCGAGTGGCAAGGGCCGCAGCAAATTTATTCCTTTTAGCAGTGAGGCGCTCTCTTGCCAGGCCGGCAATTATATCACCCTTTTTAACGTGGTCGCCAATTGACGTGGTCATGGAGATCACGGCACCATTAACGCGAGAGGCAACGTTTCCGCTCTTTCGAGCGACAAGTCTTCCAAGCACCGGACTCGTTTGGGAAAGTGGCTCAATCCTGACCGTGTCGACCCGCACAGCGCGCCCTCGGCGAGCGGAT
>CETH01443646.1_pt1 | contig 11186 bp, 12 predicted proteins | sample 361461 | NCBI WGS metagenome assembly CETH01 (sample SAMEA2622695, study PRJEB7988) | marine metagenome | isolation source: saline water (ENVO:00002010), including
AAGAATAGTATAATAACAAAGTCTAAAATTTGTTTTAAAAAACCTGGCAATGGAGTGGATCCTTCAGATATAAAAAAAGTTATTGGGAAAAAGCTTGCAAAAGATGTTAAGTCTGATGATCTATTATTAATGAGTGACTTAAAGTGATTTCTTTATTAAATCTTGAACCAAATGGCTTTTCAAGTCATGCTAATAAAATATTGAAATCGTTCTCAGTAATTAAGAAAGGGCCATTGTCTAGAAAAAAGTTAATAGGAGAATTAGAAAATTATGATGCTTTAATCGTAAGACTTTCCCATGAAATTGATAAACAAATTATAGATGCTGGAAGAAACCTTAAAGTAATCTCTTCTGCTACCACTGGATTAGATCATATTGATTTAAAATATGCTCATGAAAAAAATATTAAAGTATTAAGCTTACAAGGAGAATATAAATTTCTTAATGAAGTACATGCGACTGCGGAGCACACTTGGGCCTTAATATTAGCATTAACTAGAAAAATATGCTCCTCATATGAATCTGTAAAAAATAATCAATGGGATAGAGATAATTATAAAGGTGCAGAATTAAAAAATTCAACCTTGGGTATAGTTGGTTTTGGAAGAATAGGGAAAAAAATTTCTAATTATGCTATAGCTTTTGGAATGAATGTGGTTGTTTTTAATGATAAAAAAATTGCAAGTAATAATAAAATAATTCAAGAGAGATCACTTTCAAGACTTCTAAAAAAATCAGATGTTTTATCAATTCATGTTCCTTTATCAGATACAACAAGAAATATGTTTTCAATGCCTCAATTTAAAATGATGAAAAAAAACTCAATAATAATAAATACTTCAAGGGGTGAAATAATCAATGAAATAGACCTAATAAATGCGATAAAAAATAAAATAATTCATGGAGCGGCTTTAGATGTCATACATAATGAATCAAAATTTATGAGCAATATTAATTCAGAAATTATTGACTTTGCAAAAACTAATGATCGTCTTGTTATAACTCCGCACATAGGTGGAGCTACTTATGAATCAATGGAAAAAACAGAAATATTTATGGCTAATAAATTGTTAGAATATTTTAAAAAAATTTAATTAAAAAAATAAAAATAAAATGAGAAAAATCTGTATTGTTGTAACTGCAAGGCCTAGCTATGCTAGAATAAAAAGTGTTATGAAGGCCATAAAAAATAGAAAAGATATGGAGCTTCAGTTAGTTGTTGCTGCATCAGCTCTTTTAGAAAGATACGGATCTGCTGTAAAGTATATGAAGGCAGATGGCTTTGAACCTGATAAGTTGGTTTATATGGTATTAGAAGGTGAAAATTTGGTTACAGCTGCTAAATCTACAGGCTTAGGAATAGTTGAATTAGCTACGGTTTTTGATAATTTAAATCCTGATGTTGTAATTAGTGTAGCTGATAGATATGAAACTATAGCAACAGCAATAGCAGCTTCCTATTCAAACATACCACTTGCTCATGTTCAAGGCGGTGAAGTTACAGGATCAATTGATGAGAAAGTTAGGCATGCTGTTACAAAATTATCGGATTTGCATTTTACAACAAATAAAGATTCAAAAAATAGAATACTAAAAATGGGAGAAGAGCCAAAAAAGGTTTTTGTTACAGGTTGTCCTTCAATCGATTTAGCAAATGATATATTGAAAGAAAATTCTAAATCATTTAATCCTTTTAAGTTAATACAAAAAGGTGTTGGAGAGACATTTAAAATAAATGATGGCTATATTGTTGTAATGCAGCATCCAGTAACAACATTTTATGATGATTCATTTAAACAGATTAACCATACACTTGAAGCAATTAATGATTTAAAAATACCAACATTTTGGTTTTGGCCAAATGTAGACGCTGGTTCAGATATGATCTCAAAAGGAATACGCATTTTTAGAGAGAAAAATGATATTCCATTCATTCATTTTTTTAAAAATTTACCCCCCGAAGATTTTTTAAAGTTGCTAGCTAAATCAAAATGCCTCGTTGGGAACTCAAGTACAGGAATTAGGGAGTGTGCATTTTTAGGTGTTCCTGTTGTAAATATAGGCGACAGACAACAAGGAAGATTGAGAGGAAAAAACGTAATTGATGTTGAATACCAATCTATAGATATAAAGAAAGCTATTGATCATCAAATAAAAAATGGATCATATCCATGCGATAACATTTATGGAGATGGAGATGCTGGAGAAAAAATAGCTGAAATACTATCAAAGGTGGATCTTTCAGTAAATAAAAAAATTACATACTAACTTTATGAATGGATTAGGAAAAGTTCTTGCAATAATTCCCGCAAGAGGAGGATCTAAAGAAGTACCAAGAAAAAATATTCGATATGCAGGTGGAAAGCCTCTAATTGCCTATTCTATTGAAACAGCTTTAGAATTAAAAAATATTTTTTCTGAAATAATAGTCTCAACTGATGATGAAGAGATTAAAATTGTTTCTGAAAAATATGGTGCTAAGGTGCCGTTTTTGAGACCTAAAAAAATTTCAATGGATGAAACTCCAATGGTACCAGTCTTACAACATGCTGTAAGCTATTATGAAAGCGTCTCCAGGCAAAAAATTGATTGGATTTGTTTGTTGCAACCCACGAACCCCTTAAGAACCAAAAATCATATTTTAAATTCATTGGAATTGGCATCAAAAAAAAACACTGACTCTGTTATCAGCTTTGTTCGTGTAAAATCACATCATCCAATGTTAATGAAAAAAATTATAAATGATTATATTGAACCTTATGTAATCAAGGAAGAAGAAGGCACCAGAAGACAGGATTTAAAACCTGATGCATATATGAGAAATGGTGCAATTTATTTAACAAAAAGAAATGTTCTAATGAAAGATTCTTCAATTTGGGGCAAAAAAATAACTCCAATAATCATGTCAGAAAAAACATCAATTAGTATTGATTCTGAATTAGACTTTAAAATCGTTGATGAATTACTAAATGAAATCCATCAATCTTAACAAATCAAAATAAATAAGATTTAATTTTAAAAATTTCCAACATCATTAAAAATTTAAGAATACATAATTGAAAAATAATAAAACAGTATTTATCTCTGCGTATAGGAATGTTTCAATAAGATATATTTTGTATTCAGATATTTTTTCTGAATTAAAAAAAAATAATTTTATGATTTATATTTTTGTTAAGGATAATGATGTAGAGCACTATAAAAATATTTTTAATGATATTAATGTTAAAGTTTTATCTGTGAAATTTTATGAAGCAATGGAATTAAATAAAAAGTACCTAAATACTATTTTTACCTTATCAAGAAGAATTTTTTCTGGATCAAAATCAAATTATAAAAATACTACAGATCATTATAGAAAAAAGCAAATTATAGCTGAAAATAGTAGCGGCCTACTTTCGGGTGTAAGACTTTTTTTAGTTAAAATTCTATCATTTTTTGGTTCAAAATCTAAATTTGCAAGAACTTTAATTCTAAAAATTGAGGAGCTGATATTAAATGGGAATATTTATAATAATTACTTTGAAAAATATGAACCAGACCTTCTTATAATTTCATCACTTGGCAACCAAATAGATGCACAGTTTATAAGATGCGCCAAACGAAAAAAGTGTAAAGTAATAACAATAATTCACAATTGGGATAATCCCACTACAAAAGGATATAAGGGGGCTAGTCCTAATCTTGTTATATGTTGGAATGAAATAATGAAAAAAGAGGTAAGTATTTTCCACGATATTATTAATTCAAATATTGTAGTTGGAGGAATTGCGCATTGGGATATTTATTTTAGAAAAGAAATAATAAAAAATAGAAACTTTTTTAAAGATAACTACAATTTAGATCCAAATAAAAAAACAATTTTTTATGGCTCATCAAGCCCTTTTAATTTCAAAAAAACACTTAATTCCATCGAATCTATATTAGATTTAATATCTAAGAAAAAAATTGAACATAAAACACAATTGTTTGTTCGACTGCATCCAAGTTATTTAAATATTAAAGATAATAATCAATTGCTTGATAATTACAGAAATAAAATTGATCATATTAAAAACAAATACAAAAATTTAGTTTTTTTTAATACCCCTAAAGTGAAAAAAATTAATGATGATGTAGATTTACCAATCAGTGATATAAAAACCCTAGGAAATATATTAATCAATTCAGCTTTGGTTATAAATGAATATTCCTCTTTAATGATAGAAGCAGCAATATTCAATAAGCCAATAATTAATATAGGTTTACATAGTTACAGAGACATGAATGAGCCAATATCAGTTTTAGAAGATTTTACTCATATAAAAAGAATTATTCAAACAGGTGCCACTAAGCAATGTCATAACCTTGATAATCTTACGAATTGTATTAATGACTACCTTGCTAAGCCGGAGCTAGATGAAAATCACAGAAAAAAACTCATTAATCAAGAAATAATTTCAAACAATAGTAATTCAGGACAGTATATAGGAAATATTATAAAAAATTATTTAAATGATATAGGCCATAGCTAGATGTATATTTTTTTTGTAAGAAGATATAATGATATAGATCATTTAGCTCCAATTATATATAAGATAGCTAAAGAGACCAATAATTCGATAGAAGTTTATTCATTAGATTTAACTTTAGACATTCAAAATGATTTTAGACTAAAATATTTAAAAAATGATTTTGAGATTTCATCAAGCTATTTATTTTTATCAAACCCAAATAATCTGAAAAACTATTTTATAATATATTTATTTAAAATTATAGTTTGGTTTTATCATAGGGTAGGAATAAAAAATAAATTAACAAAATTTATAGTAAGATCATTTGATGCAAATGTTTTAGGAAAAGATTGGGTTGTAAATTTTCTTTCTTCAAAAAAAATTAAAAAATTGATTTTTGACTGGCAAAAGCCAAAGTCATTTATAATTAAGCTAATTTTAGAGGCCAAAAAAAGGAAAATTCCAATCATTGCTTGCCCGCATGGAATTAATCTTGCAATTAATAATTTAATCACGAAAAAAAGTATAAAAATAGGTCGTGATCAAGACTATGGATTGGACTGGAAATATTTTGATTCAGTTGCAACTCAATTTCCTTTACACAAAGAAAGAATTTCCAATAATGGGTTTGATAAAAATAAAGTAAAAGTTTTAGGTAGTACCAGATTTTGTGATGAGTGGTTGAAAGTATTAAAAAAACTGAATAAGATTCAAAAAACTCAAAAAAAATCTTCAGATAAAATTAACGTGGTTTATATGGATCATATATCAACATATAGATTTATACCAAATATTGTAATTGATACGATTAATAAATTATCAGATTATTCATTTATTAATTTGATAGTGAAGCCAACAACAGGCTTATCTGTAAAGTCAAAAGCAAAATTTGTAGGATGCTTAAATTATGAAAATTCACCAAAAATAAATTTTGCCCATGATATTTCCTCTCAACAGCTAATTAATTGGGCAGATGTTATAATTTGTACAATTTCAAGTATAGGTATCGAAGCCCTCCTTCAAAATAAAACTCTTATTCATCCCCAATTTTTTCATAAAAACACATTACTTTACAGCGAAATGAATGCATGCTGTAACGTTTCGAGCTTAGATGAATTGGAAATACTTTTAAAAAAAATAAGTTCTGATAAAACCTTTCGCACTTATAGTAAAAAAGATGTTTCAAATTTCCTAGATTATGTCGTTTATGGTGGCAAAAAAAATAAAGATGTATTAAACAATTATATGGAATATATATTAGTATGAAAAAAAATAAAGATAAATGAATTTAAATGAAAAGAAGATTTTAGTTGCTCCATCAACCTTTTGTGGTTACGATGACACCCCTTTTCAAATACTTAAAAATAACGGGTTTGAAATAATAAAAAACAAATATAAAAAACAACTAAATGAGAACCAATTACTTGAACTTTCAAAAGATTGTATAGGCATTATTGCTGGAACGGAGAAATACTCCAGAAAAATACTCAAAGATTTACCTAGGCTAAGAGTGATTTCAAGATTAGGAGTTGGAATGGATAATATTGATGTTGAATATGCAATAAAAAAGAATATAGCGATATTTAAAACTTTGCAAAGCCCAGCTTTAGCCGTTGCAGAAATGACAGTTGCACATATTTTAAATATTTTAAGGAATGTAACTAATTGCAACAACAATCTTAAGAATGGGAACTGGAATAAAGAGATGGGCTCATTATTTAGTGGAAAAACATTGGGTATAATTGGACTTGGTGCTATTGGGAAAGAATTAATTAAGATTTGTAAGGGGTTTAACCTCGAAGTTTTAGCTTATGATAAGTTTGAAGACAAAAATTTTGCAGATGTTCATGCCGTCAAATATGTTAATTTAAATAAACTATTAAGAGAATCGGATATTATATCTATACATTTAAATCTTTCTAAAGATACTGATAAATTGATTGATAAAAATAAATTAAAAAAGCTCAAGAAAGATGCAGTAATAATTAATACAGCTCGGGGAGAAATAATTGATGAGGTGGCCTTGAAAAATCATTTAGAAAATAAGTTAATACAGGGAGCCGGGCTAGATGTATTTTCTAGCGAACCTTATTATGGAAAATTAACTAATCTTAAAAATGTAATTTTAACACCCCACATAAGCTCTTATGCTAAAGAAATACGCATAAAGATGGAATTAGAATCTTCAAATAACTTAATAAAGGGATTGAATGAAAAATAAAAAAATATTAGTAACTGGAAGCTCTGGTTTTTTAGGAAGTCATGTTGTTGATGTCCTAGATGAAAAGGGCTATGAGGTTGTATTATTTGATTTAGAATCCTCAACTTACAAAAAAGAGAGTCACAACGAAATAATTGGGGATATATTAAATTATGATGAAGTATTATCTGCTGTGAAGGGTTGTGATGCAATTTTTCATTTTGCTGCTCAAGCTGATATTGATATTTCAACGACTAATCCCCTAAAAACAATTGAACAAAATATTATAGGCACTAGTAATATCTTAGAAGCATCAACAAAGGTTGGTATAAACAGATTTATTTTTGCAAGCACTATTTATGTTTATAGTAACCTCGGGAGTTTTTATAAAGCATCAAAACAATCGTGTGAAAAGATAATTGAAGAGTATAGGCGCCAATTTGATCTTGATTATACAATCTTAAGGTTTGGGTCACTATATGGACCTCGTGCAAATAAATTTAACGCTATTGAAAGCTTTTTAATAGCGGCATTGAAAAAACAAAAAATTGTTAGAAAAGGAGATGGTGAAGAAATTCGAGAATATATACATGCTCGCGATGCAGCAGAGCTGAGCGTTAAGGCGCTTTCAGATGATTATAAAAATAAACATTTGATTTTAACTGGAAATGAACAAATTAAGGTAAAAGATTTATTAAAAATGATAAATGAAATTCTTGGTGGAGAAATTTTGATTGAATATGTGCAAGACTATGATCCCAGTCATTATGAAATTACACCCTATAATTATCGTCCAGAAACTGCAATGAAACTAACTTCGAACAAGCATCATGATTTGGGTCAAGGAATAATTGATCAGGTATATGAAATTGAAAAAAAATATAAGGATAGATAATTATGAAATTCATTGATCTTTCTCACCCAATTAAATATAGCACAAAAACATATCCGTCTGACCCTGATATAGAAATTAAAAACGAAAAAAGTATTAAAAATGATAACTCTTTAGTTCATTCTTTTAAGCTTGGCACACATACAGGGACACATTTAGATGTCCCTTCTCATATATTTCCAGATGGTAAAAATTTAGATGACTTTGATTTATCCAGTTTTAGTGGGAAAGCTATTATTATTAGAAGTGATGAACCAGAATATTTAGATAAAATCAATCAACCTATTGAAGGGTTAATCTATAACGCTAACTGGTACAAGGAATACAATGACCCTAAAATTTTTTTTGGAAAATCTCGACCTATAATCCCGCTTAATATAATAAAATTTGTTGTAGATAATAATTTAAAGTTTTTTGGCTGTGATCTTCCTAGTGTAGATGAAAGTGGGACTAAATCAAAGCCTATTCATAACTCCTTACTTGGAAATGATATAATTATTTATGAGTCTTTAAATAACCTTGGCCAGCTACCAGATAATTTAAATTTTAACTTTTTTGGTGTACCGCTTCCATTTGAAAATTTTGACGGTTCGCCAGTAAGAGCTTTTGCAGTAATATAAAATATATGATAAGAGCAATAATATTTGATTTTGATGGAGTAATTGTTGATTCTGTTGGTTTAAAAAGTGAGGCCTTTTATGAAATTTATAGTAAATACGGTAGTAATATAAAAACGACGTAGATGCAAAAAATGAATCTAGATTTTATTTTAGTGAAAAATGAATATAATGTAACTTTGCGCAAGAATTACGCTGGAAAAACAATAAATAATTTCAAGAAATTTGATTATGTTAAATTAGCTTAAGCAAAATATTTTGTTGAACGGTAAAATATAAATAAAAATCAGATGAACTTAATAATAACTGGTGCTACGCGAGGACTTGGTCTTTCACATGCTATGTATTTTTCAAAAAAAGGATTCAATATAGCCTTAGTTGATATTAGTGAAGATGCATGTAAGGTCTATAAGGAGGTTGATGACTTGAATCATTTAATTGAAATGCTCTCCAAAAATAATTCAAAAATTAAATTTTATAAATGCGATTTAACTAATTTTAGCCTTACAGAAAAAATATTTGAAAATATATTTAATGATTTTACCAAAATTTCAGCTGGCGTATTTACTGCAGGAGGAGATATAGCTGGAAATGATAAGAAAGCAGCTGGTGGAAAAGCTAAAATAAACAATTTTGAAATTGCAGAAACAGACCATGATATTATTTTTAACAGAAACTATAAAACCACACTTAACTCAATTAAAGCTTTAGTGCCTCATCTTAAAAAAAATAATTTTGGTAAAATAGTTACTACTTCTTCTGTTTCAGCGAACTATGGAGTAGTTAATGAAACTGCTTACTCAATATCAAAAGCCGCCGTGGTTCAACTAACAAGGAGTGTGGCAAGTGAAATGAGAGACTATGGAATTAACGTTAACTGTATTTCACCTGCAGCTACATTAACTGGAAGATTTCTAGCTACCTTAAAAAATAGATCCAAAGAGGATCAGGAAAAAATCAAGAATAGTGGAAATTCAATTTTAAAAAAACCAGCTAAGCCAGAATATATATCAAGCGTAGTTGATTTTTTAATATCTGATAAATCAAAATATATATCCGGTCAAGTCATTCGTATTGATGGTGGACAATTCACATTTCCAACTTAAAAAATGTTTAATTTTTCAGAAAAAAATATTGTTATAACTGGTGGTGGAACTGGCATTGGATTTGAAATTGCCCTTTCATTTTTTAAGGCAAAAGCCAATGTAATGATAGCTGGTAGAAGAGAAAAAGTCTTAAGAGAAGCAGTAGATAAAATAAAAAAAATGGCCCCAAATCATAATGGCAATTTATTTTATTTTGAATGTGACATGTCAAAAGAAAAAGAGGTTAAAAATTTATTTAGTACAGCCAGGGATAAATTTTCTGATATAAATATATTAATTAATAATTGTAGCTCATGGACCTTGGAACCTATAAATGATCTTGAAATTAATAATGTTAAAGATCACATTAATAATGTATACCTATCAACTATCATAAGCACAAAGCATGGTTCGTTAAATCTATCTGAAGGTGGATCAATAATAAATATAAGTTCTTTTTCTTCCATCATTCCGATGAAAGATGGCTCAATTTATTCTTCTCTTAAGAGTGGAATAAATAACTTTACAAAATCAAGCGCATCAGAGTTAGCAAATAAAAATATAAGAGTAAATTCAATCATTCCTGGTGTTATAAAGACACCAATGACCTCAAAATATATTGATAAAAATTATAAACAAATAGTTTCTAAAATTTCATTAGGCAGGGTAGGTACTTGCAATGAAGTTGCAAGCGTTGCTCTATTTTTGTGTTCAGATTTCGCAAGCTATGTAAATGGAGCTTCTATTGAGGTGACCGGAGGAAAATTTTTAACGCAATAATTAATGGCAATCGATAATGATGAAACAATACAATTTTAATTTACAATATCCTAAACCACTCCTTGATAATGAATATAGTGATTTACTTAAAATAGCCAAATCTGGACTTTTTTCTAGGTATTCAAGCGATTATGTTGATAGTCTTGAGCAAAAACTTGCAAAATATTACCAAACTGATTATGCAATAACTTGTACATCAGGGACGGCCGCACTGCATGGCTGTTTGGTGGCATTAGATTTCAAACCTGGAAGCGAAGTAATAACAACATCTGTTGCAGATATTGGGATTATTATTCCAATAATTTATGAAAACCTTGTACCTGTGTTTTCAGATATAGATTTTGAATCATTTAATATTACTGCTGATATGGTTTTAGAAAAAATTACAAAAAAAACAAAGGCTGTAATTGCTGTTCATCTTGCTGGAAATCCATGCGATTTAGATGAATTATCTAAACTATGCAAGAGCAAAAATATTACTCTTATTGAGGATTTTTCTCAAGCACATGGAGCAAAATGGGGGAATAAGAAAATTGGAAGCTTTGGCTCTATTTCTTATGGCAGTTTTCAGCAAAGCAAGCAAATAACCTGTGGAGAAGGTGGAGTTATAGTCACCAGCGATAAGAATTTACGCAGAAGGGCTTTTATTGGTGTTGATAAGGCCTGGCAAAGAGAGCTTCCACTTGAAAAAAGGAAATATGAATTTCTAGCCCCTAACTTAAGATTTAATGCTTTGCAAGCTGCTGTTTTGACACCTCAACTAGAAAGGTTGGATTCTGTAATTTCAAGAAAAAGACGGATTGCAGAAAAAATATCGAAGAAACTTGCCCCATTTGATAGTTTTATTAAAACTCAAAAAATTTATAATAAAGGCTTTCACTCTTATTATTCCTTCCCTTTAATTGCTAAAGATAATCTTTTTAGAGATAATATAGTTGATCTGCTCAACGATGAATATAATATGTATTGTGCTAAAGGATATGCAAACCCTGTCCCACTTTATCAGTGTGTAAATGCTCTTAAAAATCCTAAAAAATATGGAAAAGGACTTATTTATTCTAAAAATGAATATCCAAAGGGCCTTTGTCCTGAAGCTGAAGATTTATTAAAAAAATCTTT
>CETH01113440.1_pt1 | contig 11182 bp, 12 predicted proteins | sample 361461 | NCBI WGS metagenome assembly CETH01 (sample SAMEA2622695, study PRJEB7988) | marine metagenome | isolation source: saline water (ENVO:00002010), including
AAAATTACAAACAATTTCCTTGTAAATGTAAATCTAAAATCTGTTGTGGCTACATTGTAAGAGAAGAGTCAAGATGGAGAATAAACAAAAAATTTTCAATGAGTAATAAAAAAAATCTAATAAATAACTCTCGCTAAAAAAAGGCCTTCAGGTGGAGCTGGTGGAGCACACAATGTCCTCTTTTTTGACTTAAAAACACTATCAAAAGTTTTTAAATCCCATTTTTTTTCACCTAGATATTTTAAACAACCCACCATAGATCTAACTTGTTGTTGTAAAAAAGATTGAGACTTAAACTCTATTTCAATTCTATTTTTAGATGATCTAATTTTAATTGATTTGATCGTTCTGATAGGACTTTTAGCATGACAGCTAGAAGATCTAAAAGTGGAATAGTCGTTAGTTCCTAATAACTTTTTTGCACCTGACCTAATGAGTTTTAAATCCAATGTTTTTCTAACATGCCATCCTCTGCTCTTTTCAATTACCGGTGCATTTATTTGATTAAAAATTACATATTTGTAAATTCTTTGTTTTGCAGAAAATCTTGAATGAAATTTATCATTTTTTTTTTTGATTTTAGTTATTGCAATGCCTTTTTCATTTAAAAAATAATTTATTGATTTTAAAAATTTATTTAAATCTGCAATTTTATATTTACAATCAAAATGTGCAGATTGTTCAATTGCATGAACACCCCGATCAGTCCTACCTGACCCATATAAAATTATTTTTTCTTTTAAAAGTTTACTTAGTTTTTTTTGTATTATTCCTTGAATAGTTAAACCTTTTTTTTGAATTTGCCATCCTCGGTAATTTGTACCAACATATTCTATTAGCAATTGATATCTTGCCATTTAAATCGTTAAACCTTTTTTAATCCGTGAACCAAGCTTGAATTCACTTATATTTTGAGGTTTTTTTCCTTCTCTTTGGAGTTCTTTAATTTTAATTGATTTATTATCTCCACAAACAACTTCTAAATAATCAGAAATAATTTCTCCTGGATTTCCTGACCCAATACCCATTTCTGCTTTTAAAATTTTATATCTTTCGCCTTTAACTATAAAAAATGCTCCAGGTACAGGATATAAACCATTTATTTTTCCAATGATATTTTCAGCATTTTCATTCCAATTAATTTTACCCTCTTCTTTTTTAATTTTAGATGCATAAGAAGCTTTGGAGTGATCTTGTTCTATAAATTTTGCTTTATCTTGTAATATATCATCAATATTGTCTAATATTTTTTCAGCTGCTAGCAAAGATAGTTTGTCTGCAACATCAATTGCATTCAAATTATTTTCTATGTCTATCTTATAAGTATTACATACTGGTCCTGAATCTAGTTTTTCAGCTATCCTCATAACACTAATTCCTGTTTCTTTGTCAAGATTCATTATTGATCTTTGTATAGGTGCTGCTCCTCGCCATTTTGGAAGTAAAGAAGCATGAATATTTATAAATCCTTTTTTTGTTAGATCTAAAAATTCTTTTGGAATTATTTGACCATAGGCTACTACTATAGCTAGATCAGCATCTATACCTTTAAAATATTCGAATTCCTCATTGTTATCTTTTAAATATTTCGGTGTTCTAAAATCTATATTTAATGTTTCTGCAATACCTTGGATTGGAGACTTATTTATTCTCTGTCCTCTTTGAGATTTTTGAGGAGGTTGAGTATACACATCTGAAATTGGATATCCATTTTGATATAAAGATTTCAAAATAGGCACCGCAAACATCGGAGTGCCCATAAAGACAATCTTTTTAGCCATTAGTTAAAGTACTGCTGTATTTGGTTTTAATTTAGATAGCTTCTTTATAATCATAGATCTTTTCAATTTTGAGAGATAATCAATAAATAAAATGCCCTCGAGATGATCCATCTCATGCTGGATACAAGTTGCCAATAAACCATCTGCATGTATAATTTTTTTATTTCCATTATAATCTAAATATTCGACATCACATTGACTTGGTCTATCAATTTCAGCAAATTGATTTGGAACTGATAAACATCCTTCTTCATAAGTAGATTTTTTAGGATCTTTATTTTTAATGATTGGATTAACAAAATATCTAGGCTCTTTTTTGTTTGGATCTTTACTTAAATCCATTACAATTATTCTTTTGGGCACACCAATTTGTATCGCTGCAAGACCTATACCATTAGCTTCATACATTGTCTCTAACATATCATCCATTAACTTTTGCTCTTCTTTGGTAACATTTTGAACAGGCTTTGATATTTGCCTAAGAAGTTTATTTGGTTCTATTAATATTTGTTTAACTGCCATAATAAATGTTATTTTAATTTATTTTTTAAACTTTTAAAGGCAGAACTTTTAATAAAATTTTATTTCTTATATAATCAATATCTAGTTGATTAAGTGCACTTATTATGAAATATAATGTATCTTCATCAAGATCATCAAGCTCATCTTGACCAATAACCTCAATTAATCTTAGCAATGTAGAGCCCATTTCCTTATTATTTATCATTACTTGTATGTCAGTTGGAATTTCTGACTCACTAACTTTGTAAAGGTCCTGATACTTTTTTGAAATTTCAATACCATCAGACTTTATTGACTCAATTAATATTATATCTTTTTTAGATATCAAATACTTCTTATCTTTTTTTATTTTTTTTAAAAAATTATTTAAATCTTTTTCAATTTTAGATTTTGCAAAATCACCATTAAAATAATTAACTAATTTTGACTGATGAAGTATATCTTTATTAATTTTTATATCTTTTTGTTTCTTACTTTCCTCTTCTAAATTACTAGAATAAAATGTTGTAAAATTAGATGGAACTTCATCTGGATTGATGCCTTTTAAAAATTCTTTTAATTTTTCATTAAAAGCATTTTCAAAGTTATCTTTTATAAATAAATTTTTTAATAGTTTAATTAACTCCAATTTTTTATTGGTATCTGATTCTAAAAGGATTCTTTGATAAACTAATGCACGAGCTTCAACATTTGATAAAGATTTATATGACTCTGAAGTGTTTAGAAGTTGATTTATATTAAACTGGAACCTTTTATATAAAGAAAATAAATCATCCTCAGAATAATTTTTATCATGTGTCGCTTTTTCAATTAAAGAAATTTTATCTAATTCTAAAATATCTATTTCTTCAATGTTGTAGAGCAAATTTGAAGTAGACAAATATTTCCATATTAATGGGTTCGTTTTTTTTTGGGGTTCGAACACAAAATCAGGATTAGTTCTATGCGCCAAGTGAAAATCTAAAATTGAAGACTCTGAAATCGCTAGGTCAGATTTATCCGTGAAACCAAATAAATAATTAAGTTTTTTTTCAAAATACTCGTCTTGAAACCCAAGTTCTTTTTTTAAATCAAAAATTAATTGTGCTTCTTCGATATTTCCTTCATTGATTAAACAATAAAGATTAAATTTAGATAAATACTCATTATTAATAACTTCAGAATTTTTTGAAAATAATTCACATGCTTTTTCAATATTAGATTCTGATAAATAGTGATCAACTAAATAACGACTAAGCTCAGGATGCAAATTTAATATTTGATTTTTAATCAAATATTCTTCTATCAAATCCTTATTCTTATTTTTTATAAGCCAGTCAGATTTAATTTTTAAAAATTCATCCTCTAAAATATTAATTCTAGGATAATAAGAATTAGTTAACAATACTATATTCATTAATTCAGAGGCATCATTAGATAAATCTAGTTTATTTATATTTGAAAAAAGATATTTAAGCTGATCTCCATTAGAATTTGACCACATATCAATTTTAAGATCATAATCTTCTGGATCGTAAAGCCCTATTATCTTTAATTTTTGCGAGTCTAATGATGAGTCTACTTGAACTACATCAAGTTCTTTTTGAGACTGTAAGCTATAAATGCTTGATTGAGTTGTTTGTTCATCAATAATTTGTCCATTATTTTGATTATTCTCTGATTTAGTGTCTTCAATATCATTTTTATCTATATTCCATATATCGATTGGTTTATCCTCAGCATAAACGCTTAGAATAGACAAAAAAAAGATTAATAGAATTGATAAATAATTATTATTTAACAATTTTAAAATTTTCATTTGGTATAATTTTTTCTATTTCTTTTTTAGGTGCTGGAAAGTCAATTCTACTTAAAAGAAAAATTGCTACAAAAAATATAACTGCTACTAAGCCTAATTTGATAATTAAACCCACAGCACTTTTGCTAGAACTTGTATTTCTTATAAATTGCATATAACGTTGGATAAAATCAAATTAAGACATATTTGTGTTTTTTCAATACAGAAACTTATGAAATCAAAAGAAAATTTAGTTTTTTTAGGTATGATGGGTTCAGGCAAGACCTCTATTGGCTCTTATGTATCAAAAAAACTAAATATCGATTTCATTGATATAGACAAAGAGATTGAAAAAAAAATAGGTATGACAATTTCACAAATTTTTGAAAATAGAGGTGAAAAGTATTTTAGAGAAATTGAGGAGCAAACTACGCTTAAGTTTCTAAAAAAAAATAAGACAGTAATTTCTTTAGGAGGGGGAGCTTTTTTAAATAATAAAATTAAAAAAGAAATATTAGAAAATCATATTTCATTTTGGCTAAACTGGGATATTAAAACATTATTTAATAGAATAAAAGATAGTAAAAAAAGGCCTGTTGCTCTTAATGCGCCCAAAAATGTACTAATAGATCTAATAAAAAAACGGTCTATTGTTTATTCAAAAGCTATGTATAAAATTGACTGTGAAAATCTTTCAAAAAATGAAATTGTTAAAAATGTAATAAAAATTTATGAAGCCCATTAAGCTTAATGTAAAAACTAAATTAGAAAATTATCCAATAATAATTGGTTCTAATATAATCAAAAATTTAGCATCATACTTAAAAAAAAATTCAATTAAATTTAATCAATGCCTTCTAATAATTGATAAAAAGGTTCCAAATAAAATGATTTTAAAAGTTATTAGATCTTTGAATAAAAAAAAAATAACTAAATTTCTATTTAATGCTAATGAAAAAAATAAAAATTTAAACAATATTAGTAAAATTTTACAAATTTTACTCAATAAAAACTTTTCAAGACTTGATTGCGTTATTACTGTCGGAGGTGGCATCACTGGAGATGTGGGTGGTTTTGCAGCTAGCGTATATAAAAGAGGTCTAAAATTTATAAACATACCAACAACCTTACTGTCTCAGGTAGACTCCTCTGTGGGTGGTAAAACTGGTGTGAACACCAAAGAAGGTAAAAATCTTCTCGGAAGTTTTTATCAACCTAAAATTGTTATCAGCGATACTGAATTCTTAAAATCTTTACCAAGAAGAGAGATTATTTGTGGATATGGTGAAATTTTTAAACATTCACTCATTTTGAATAAAATTTTTTATAATTATTTGGACATTAATTCCTTGAAAATTTTAAATTTGAAAAGTCCATTCATTGAAAAGGCTATCTTTGAAAGTTGTAAAATTAAAAAAATTATTGTTGAGAAAGATGAAAAAGAAAAAAATTTAAGAAAAGTTTTAAACTTTGGTCATACATTTGCACATGCTTTTGAAGCATCATTGGGGTACTCTAAAAAACTAAATCATGGTGAAGCTGTAATTCTAGGAATTATTGTAGCCTTAAAATTTAGTTTTGATAACAAATTGATCAAACTCAAAGAATTTAATCAAATAAATAAACATGTATCAAATATAGATCTTCCAAGGGATATTAAAAATTATTTTTCACTTAAAAGTTTAAATACAATTTTAACTTTTATGATGAAGGATAAAAAAAATATTTCTGACAAAATAAATCTGATATTGCTTAAACAAATTGGCTCAACTGTAATTGATAATGAATATAACTATGCTCAAATTAAAAAGTTTCTAAAAAAAGAATTAACAAATTAATATTTGTAATGAATGAATATATTCTTTAATTTCATTATTTAAAATTTTATATACCTTTTTGTTACTTTCGATTCTATTTATTTTTTTTAATTCATCTGAATTAATAATTAGTTTTAAATGAAACTTTCCATCTTGATGACCTTTATGGTTTTTATGAAGGAATGTCTTGTCCTCAATTTCAATTTTTTCAAATACAATTTCATTTTTTAATTTTTTTTTTATTATTGCAATTAAATCATTTATATTCATAAATATTATTTACTATAACATGAAAAATATTTGTGACTGGAATAATTGTAACAAAATAGGTGAATATAAAGCACCTGTTGAAAAGGATAATAGCAAAAAATATAGAATGTTATGTTTAGAACATGTGAAGGAGTTTAACAAAAATTGGAATTATTTCTCAGGAATGAATGATGATCAAGTTTTAGATTTTTTAAAATCGGATATGACTTGGCATAAACCCACTCAAAGCTTTAGTTCCTCTGACAATTTTTTTAAAGTTTTGTGGAATAATACACTCAGAAATGAGTTAGATAAAGATAAGATGAAAGGTGAGTATGATCATATGCGTCAATTTAAATTTAATCATAAAGATATAAAAGCTTTTGGTATATTGGGTATTTCAGTGGGTTTAGGTTGGAAAAAAATACAAGATAAATTCAAATTACTTGTCAAAAAATTTCACCCAGATATAAATGCAGGAAATAAAAAATACGAAGAAAAATTAAAACTGATAACTTTAGCTTACACACAACTTAAAAATACTTATAGAGAAAAAATTGACACCAAATCTTAATATTAAACCTGATATCAAAGTTTCTTTAAAACAAACTTTTGGAATTGATTCAGAAATGGAAGTAGATGCATTTTCAAAAAAAAATGATTATGTTCCTGAAATAGATAAAAGTTATAAATTTGATAGAGACACAACATTAGCAATAATTTCCGGTTTTGCGTACAACAAAAGAGTATTGGTTCAAGGTTATCATGGTACTGGCAAATCCACTCATATAGAACAAATAGCAGCTAGACTAAATTGGCCATGCATTCGTGTTAATCTAGATAGCCATGTAAGTAGAATTGATTTGATTGGAAAAGATGCAATCGTTTTAGAAGACGGAAAACAGATTACTCAATTCAATGAAGGAATTTTACCTTGGTCAATTCAAAATCCAGTTGCTTTAGTATTTGACGAGTATGATGCTGGAAGACCAGATGTAATGTTTGTAATCCAAAGGGTTTTGGAAGCTGAGGGTAGCTTCACTCTTTTAGATAAAAATAAAATTATTAGGCAAAACAAACATTTTAGATTATTTGCTACATCTAATACAGTTGGTTTAGGTGACACAACAGGTCTATATCATGGAACTCAACAAATAAATCAAGGACAAATGGATAGATGGAATATAGTTACAACTTTAAACTATTTAAGTCTTGAAAAAGAGATGGATATAATTTTAGCAAAAAATAAAAATTTTAATAACAGTAAAGGAAAGGAAAAAGTTGCTAACATGATAAAAGTAGCTTCTCTAACAAGAAAGGGATTTATTTCAGGTGATATTTCAACAGTAATGAGTCCAAGAACTGTTATGCATTGGGCAGAGAATTCAGAGATTTTTAAAGATATAGGTTATGCTTTTAGGGTAACTTTTCTAAACAAATGTGATGATATAGAAAAAAATACTATCGCAGAATATTATCAAAGATGTTTTGGTGAAGAGCTGCCAGAATCATTGATAAATATTCAAATTTAGATGAGCAGCAGAGAGACAAATTTAATAGAAAAGTTTAGAATTGCTTTAACATCGACAGCAAAAGTTATATCAGATGATTTTATTTTAAATAACAAATCTTCCAAAAATAAAAAAATACAAGATTTAAATATAGTTGAAATTGATAATTTAACAAATCCTAGTGATTTTATAAGATTGCGTGCTGAAACCGATTCAGCTGCTTTAAAAAAAAGGTTTTCTAATTATAATATTTATAAAAAAAATTTACCAACTAATAGCTCATCTAGATCTCTTTATGATATTGCAGAAAAAATTAGATATGAGTCCTTAGGTGGAAAAATGCTCAAGGGGATAGAAAAAAATTTTCATGAGAACTATAATCGAATAATAAATCAAAAAAGGAAAGATCAATTAAAAACTAAAGAAGATGTTCCTATTTCTGAGGCATTTGAACTTTATATGTTAAAGAATTTTCATCAAATAAAGTTAAATGATTTAACTACAAAAATATTAAATTTTTGGGAAAAAGATTTTGAAAAATCAATTGATAAACATAAAAAATTTTTACAAGAAAATTTGGAAAATCAAAATAGTTATAGTGCAAGATTTTCTCAAATTTTAAAAGAAATGGATATTTTTCAAAGTGAAGATGATGATGAAAAAAAAGAAGAAAACCAAGATCAAGGAGAAGACAACCCATCAAAAGATGATCAAGATAAAAATAATGAGGATAAAAAAAATGAAAATAATGAGCAGGAAACACAGGCCACTTTAGACGCAGATTATAATGTTGATGAATTCAATCTTGATGAACAGCTTTTAGATACAGAGTCAGATCAACAAAGTTCAGAACAAATTATTCAAAAAAATATTGATAATATTAATCTAGATTATAAGATTTTTACAACTCAATATGATGAAGTTACAAAAGCAGAAAAATTGGAAAATCCTGACGAAATAATTAAACTTAGAAAGACCTTAGATCAACAGTTAGTTGGTTTTCAAGATATAATAACTAAACTTGCAAATAAACTTCAAAGACAATTATTAGCAAAACAAAATAGAGCTTGGGAATTTGATTTAGAGGAAGGTTTACTTGATAGTTCTAAATTGCCTAGAATTATAATGGATCCATATAATTCACTTTCGTTTAAAAAAGAAAAAGATTTAGATTTTAAAGATACAGTTGTAACTTTATTAATTGATAATTCGGGTTCTATGAGAGGTAGGCCTATTACCATTGCAGCAATTTGTGCTGATATATTATCTAGAACTTTAGAAAGATGTTCTGTGAAAGTAGAAATTTTAGGATTTACAACAAAAAATTGGAAGGGTGGACAAAGTAGAGAGTTTTGGAATAAAAATTCAAAACCAAAAACACCTGGAAGACTTAATGATTTAAGACATATAATTTATAAAGGAGCTGATACACAATGGCGCCAAGCTAAAAATAATTTAGGTTTAATGCTTAAAGAGGGTTTGCTTAAAGAAAATATTGATGGAGAAGCAATTTCATGGGCTTACAACAGAATAAAAAAAAGAAAAGAGGAACGTAAAATTATGATGGTAATTTCTGATGGTGCTCCTGTTGATGACTCTACACTTTCTGTTAACTCAGGTGACTTTTTAGAAAAACATCTAAAAAAGATGGTTAAATTTATTGAAAATAAAACTGAGATTGAAGTTTTAGCAATTGGAATAGGTCATGATGTGTCCAGATATTATGATAAAGCTATTAAAATTACTGATGTAAATGAATTAGGTGATGTTATGATATCTCAATTGAGCTCTTTATTTGATACTACTAAAAAAAAAATTCACTAAATATTAAATAAATCTTTATTCTTCCATTTAATAATTACTTCCGCACCATTTCTTGTTTTTGAGTTTCTACAATTTACTAATGCAAAATTTTTTTCTAAAAGAGTTTTTCCAATAAATATTCCAAGACCCAAGCCAATTTTTGAATTGACAAATGTATCATTTGATCTCAAATATGGTTCTCCAATCTTTGATAAAATATCTCTAGGGTAACCATTTCCGTCATCCTCAACTATAATTTCAGTAGTTTCACTATCACTTTTTAAATTAATATAGACATTTTTTTTTGCAAATTTATTAGCATTACCAATAAAATTTCTTAAACCGTAAACAATTTCTATAGATTTTGTTATTTTTTTATTATTTGAATTTTGGTCAAAATTGAAAAAAAAATTTTTTTTACTTATCACTTTGAATGATGAAATAATTTCATTTAAATATTCTCTCATTGAAAGATCTTTATCAATAAAATCATCTTCTTCTACAGGATTAAGAGTCAATCGTTTTAAAATTTCATTACATCTTTCAACTTGACTATGTAATAATTCAATATCTTTTTTTACATCTTTTTGTCCTTCAAATTGTTTTTTAAGATCTTGTGTAATTATTTTAATTGTTGATAAAGGTGTTCCAAGTGAGTGCGCTGCTGCAGCTGCTTGACCACCTAAAGATAAAAGTTCATGTTCTGTTGCCATTACTTCTTCCATTTTTGCTAAAGCTTCTTTTCTTATTCGCGATTGAGTTCCAAATGTCATAGCAAAATAATTCAAAAAAAATAAAGCAATTATCAAAGCAACTGGAATAGAGTAATGATAATATGGATCTATATGAAAATGGTCACTTATAGGACCAGGTAAATCCTCTGAATAAAATGTAAGATAAATTATTGAGACTGTGGTTAAAAATACAAGTAAATAATTAGTTTTAAAACTTAAGTGTGATGATGAAAAAATGCTTGGAATCAGTAAAAAAATTACAAAAGGATTGTTAACACCACCTGTTAAATAAAGTAAAGAACTTAATTGTAATATATCTATTACTAAAAAAATAAATGCAGATCTATCTGATAATTGAGTTTTTTCATAAATAAAAATTAAATATAGATTGCTCAAAACTCCCAAAAAGATCACTAAATTTGAAATTAAAAAATTAAAATTAAATCCTAAAAAAAAATATACCAAATATACAGATATAAGCTGACCAATAATACCTATCCATCTTAAATTGATATATATTGATTTTTTAAAAAAATGGTGTTTTGAAGTTTCAAAAAACTTCATAATTAAATATCAAGATTCTGAACGTTTATAGCATTAGAGATAATGAAATCTTTTCGTAATGCAACATCATTACCCATTAGAGTATGAATTAAATTTTGATCTTTCTTAAAATCTTTAGAATATTTAACTTGTAATAAGTTTCTAGTTTCAGGATCAAGAGTCGTGCTCCATAATTCATCAGGATTCATTTCACCTAATCCTTTAAATCTTTGAATATTCATTTTTGATTTTTCTAGATCAATTTTTTTTATTAATTCTTTAGATCCTTTTTTTAATTTTTTTAAATCTTTGTTGTTATTCAAAATATATTCCTCTAATTCTTTTTCATCTTTAATATAAATGCCTTTGGAACCTTTATTGATCTTGAATAAAGGTGGTTGGGCTAAATAAACATGGCCATTTTCAATTAATTTATTAAATGGTT
>CETH01154205.1_pt1 | contig 11177 bp, 8 predicted proteins | sample 361461 | NCBI WGS metagenome assembly CETH01 (sample SAMEA2622695, study PRJEB7988) | marine metagenome | isolation source: saline water (ENVO:00002010), including
ATCCGACCGGATACAATCTCAGCCCAGACGAATGGCAACAGATCACTGACGCCGTGCACGCAGCCGGTCAAAAAGGGCCTGTAACAGTTCTCATTGATGCCGCGTACATGGAGTTTGCAGGTTCCGAATCGCGCAGTTGGGTGAGCTACGTGCCTAGAATGCTCGAGCATGCAACCGTTCTCGTAGCATGGACCGCGTCGAAGAGCATGGCTCAGTATGGAGCGCGCCTCGGAGCGATCGTCGGGTTGCATAGTGACACAGAAGAATTGTCACACATCGACAACGCACTCGGCTACTCAGCGAGGTCTACATGGTCGAACTCCCCACACCTTGGACAGCTTGCAGTTACGAAACTTCTAACAGATCCAAACCTTGCTTCCGCAGTTCGCGAGGAACGGGCAGTTCTGATGGACCTTCTACAAACTCGCATTGATGCGTTCAACACCAGCGCAACTCAACTCGAACTACCCACTCCTAACTTTGACTCAGGGTTTTTCGTCTCGGTCTTCACACCCGATCAAGATGCCACAGCCGCCGCAATGAGGGAACTCGGAGTCTATGTAGTCCCCATCCCAGGGGCAGTACGTGTAGCCGTGTGTTCGACACCTGAATCGACACTGGAACGACTCACGAACGCTCTTGAAGTAGGCCTCGCGGCAGCGCTCTGAAAGTATCGTCGCGAATCGGGATCAAGTACGAAGAGATTCTCCTAACGCCCAGCCGCAGCCCTTCCAACCGCAATGTGCTCGTCCGCGTCAGGGCCACTCATAAGGAGTCCGAGAAAACCCTCCTCAATTCGACGCACAACGTCTTGGTCATTCGCTGTGATCATATCCGGGAGACCGACCCTCTTAGCTTGAGCTAGAACATCTTGGTTGCCTGCCTCGCCAGCTTCTCGGTCCCCTAGCGCCCTTGAGAGACTCCCAATACCGCACGCTAGAACGCTATACCCCGGCACGTCTGCGATCTCAACTACCTGCTTCAGCGCGCCCGGATCCTCAATCATCATCATAGCCAAGACCGTGCCGTCGGGATTTTTCGGCGACCAGACATTCGCATTCACCTCCTCGAAGAAAGAGACTGCCAAACGAGCTTCCTCTTCACTGCGCACGTGAGGCATGACGACACCATCGGCTCCCGCTTCGAGCGCGGCGTGGACACGCTCACGTGCGGCCTGCTCTCCATCTTTTGAAATTGGAGGAATCCTGACCAGAAGAGCTTTTTCACTGTCACGTTCCGCGCTATCTAGTCCCTCTCGAATAGCTGACACCGCATCCAGATCCCATGCTGACTCCAGGTTAAGGAACACATAGTCTAGTAGAGGATTCGCTGCCAGACTCGCACCACCTTCGGCAGAATATACAGGGGTTTGGAACTGGCCATCTGATGCCCTCATCGGTCGATCACTCGGCACAAAAACACCGAAAGCGGGCATTCCAGACTGCCAAAGCGAAAGCAATGGAAGCTTCTGTGAGCCGTCAACGCTAGTTTCCGCCTGTCCTACTTCGAGTCGGTCGGAACTTTCAGATCCACCTGAACACGCGGCGATGATGAGCATGAGCGCGGGGGTCGTTAGCCTGCTGGACTGTCTCAAAAAAGATCTCCGTCAGAGAAAAAGAGGATTCTGAGGCCGACGAGAGTAGCTCGTCCTCCCCCATCAAGATTTGCTTGTCAATTCGACCAAGGTGGGACCACTTCGTTCAAACGGGCATACGCGATCGACTGTCCGAGATGCTCGTTCATATGTGTAACTAGCTGAAGTAGAACAGCCCATTCCCCTACGTCTCGACCATACAAGGTGGTCTTTTGGTCTAGCGAATCAGTGTCAACAGCTTCGACTACATCCCGGACGTATTGCATGGACTCCTGAAGAATTGCAACGACTTGATCCTTGTCCGACACCTCGTCTTCCCATCTCCCGTACTCGTCCGGATGTACCGGACTCACTCGTCCCATATTTTCATGCAAATACATGTAGTTGTATCGGGCGATATGCATGTACACCCGTGCGACGCTGGCGACACCCTCGCCTGGACTCCAATCGTACTTTGAAGCAGGCATAGCTTCGGCCAGAGATACGAGCTTCTGAGCAGATGCACCGAACTGCCTTTGGAACTCACCCAAGAAGTTATCTGGGGCCTGCGCCTCTGCTTGGAGCGCAGAGAGTATCGTGAGCGTCGTGACAAAAAACACCACTGCAACACGACGCATTCGTAGCATCATTGGTCCGATACTGGGCGCGGATCCTCAGCCTCTGTCTCAAGTGTTTCGAGCACCTGCTCCCACTCAAACTTATCACCGATGCCACGCACATAATGGTCCATCCATGCCATCTCACTCACCGACTTCACCAAGCGATTGCGAGGATTCGGAATACCGTGGCTCCGACCTGGGTACATGAAGAGTTCAGTGGGGACATCGAGTTTCTTCAGTGCCATGTGAAGCTCGACCGACTGCGGACTTGGAACCCGGGGATCCCCTTCGACAACATGGATCATCGTCGGTGTCTTGGCATTTGTTATGTACTTAAGCGGTGACTGATCAAAATAAGTATCGAAGTCTTCGTAGAGGAAACCGTCTCCGACGTAGAACTGTCGATTCCTTTGCACATCACTCTGAGCGTACATGCTGATCCAGTTCATCGTGCCCGCACCCGAACTGATCGCCTTGAAGCGGTCCGTCTGGGTAAGAATCCAGTTAGACCAGTGTCCGCCGGCACTCCAACCGAGGGCCCCCATCCGATCCCCGTCGACTATCCCCTCTTCAATCAGGTAATCCACACCAGTCATTATATCGTCGTACCCTAGCGTGAAGTAATCGCCGACAATGTCGGTCCTGTGTGCATTTCCGTAGTTACGCGACCCACGGTAATTCGGCTTAAGGATTGCGTACCCCGCGCCCGCATAAACCTGTGCACCGTAACCACCATTGAAGCGCAGGACATCCGCAGACGCAGGTCCTCCATGAATCGCCACGATCAGAGGATATCGGGTTCCTTCCTCATAGCCCACTGGATACACCAGCACACCACCTACTGTCCTACCGTCGGTCGACGTCCAGTTAACCTCGACCTCGCGGCCCAGCGCAATTTCGCTCATCTGAGGGTTCACATCGACGAGTTGGACCCAGCGGTCACGGTCGTCAACATTTTCTATACCATCTACGGTAAATACAGTTGGTGGAGTTACCGGATCTTGATAATTGATCAGGATCGCACCGGAAGACTCATCTCGTGCGACAGAAAGGGAGGCCCTCTCTGCCGTAATCTGGTGTACCTCATCCTGCTCAATATCCAGAGCCCATAGCTGTTGGGTAACAGTCACACCGGCATTGAAATAGATGGTCCGAGAGTCCTCGGACCAAAAACCAACCGACAGGCTCTGATCAAAGCCAGACCCAAGCTTCCGAAATTCCCCACCTCGGTCACTAATCTCACGAATGTAGATCCTGTTTTCGGTCATGGAGTAGCGATCCATCTCGTCGGGCGCCGAGAAAGCGATCCAATTCCCATCCGGAGAGAACTGCGTACTACTTTCTCCAACCTCGTAATTATGAGTCAATCGTTCCACATGACCACTAGAGAGTTCCAATAGGTACTGGTCCGCATAGAGCCGAGACGCAGTGATGTTACGCTCATAGCGCTCTCCCGAACCTCCCGTAAATGAAATCCATAACCCGTCATCCGAAACGTTGAAATTGTCGACGCTGTAATCGTCGGACTGCTCCAGTATTCGCTCTTCCCCTTCGCCCATCGACACCTCCCATAGGCTCGACAGCGCTGTCACCTGATTCCGAACGTCTACCGTGAAGCCTGCATCCCGACGTCTATAATCAGCACCGTCGTACGCATCCGGTCGCACGAAGTACACAGTCGATCCGTCAGGGCTCCAACTCCACTCCTCCACTCCGGCCTCACCCGACGTAATCTGCTCAGGTTGACCGACCGAAAGAGCGGTGACAGGCATCCGAAAGAGCTGCTGCTGACCAGCATCCCCACTCCGATAAACCAGCCAAACGCCATCTGGACTAAAGTCGAAGCCTGTCACTCCGTCTTTAGTATCCGTGATTTTCCGTGCCTCACCACCATCGTGACGCATCATGTAAAGCTGGTCATCTCCGTTTTCTGAATCACGATCGGACGCGAAGACAAACCACGTGCCATCCGGGGCCCAAGTGGGCTGTGCCTCATCTTTATGATCCGTGTACGTAAGCTGACGACTGGATGACATACCGTCTTCCATTGATACGAGGTGGATATCCGTCTGGGATGTCTCCTCCTGCCAGTCTGGCGTTCGGACAGTATAAAGCATCGACCGGCCGTCAGGGCTCGGTGTCCAAGACCCTGCCGAGCGTTGGAGCTGGACATCCATAAATGTCATCGGCCGCTGCTGAGCTGACGCGGGAATCGCTACGAGAATGATCGTAGCGGCGACTATGACAATAGAACGGAGAAACTGAAGAGAGATATCAGTAAACATAAGAGAACAGAAAACCTTCGAATGACGTCTAGGCGGAGCGAATCCCCACTGGTGTTAGAATCGAATAATGGGGTGCAATGGATGATCTGGCACGGGTCAGACCAATTCACGCTTTTTAGCCAGCTGATCAAACAAATAAACTGACCGCTGGCACAGTCGTGAGTGTGTTCGTTAACCGACTACAGAAACCCGGATACACGACAGACACTAGATGGACTTTTCTGGTCTATGGGAGACGAGGATTCCAAGCGATCCAATAATCGTCGATCGAGTCGTCATCCGTCGCCAGCTCATCCTCACCTGCTGGAAGCTCGTTTAGCTTGAATATGTATGTCAGGACGTCAGTAGTCTCCTGGCGCGAGAGGCTCCACGGATTGTCGTATGGCATCCTCTCGTTGACGTAATACCACAGCTGGTAGACTGACTGGTCTTCCCAGCGACCCCTGAAACCAGTCTCCGTCCAGTCAGCCGAGTCATGGCATTCACTGCACGTCGACTTAAAAAGGGCTTCACCGCGATCAGCTTGGGCTAATGTAAAGATACCATCGGCTGTCGTCGGGTCAGCACTCTCGGTTTCCATCTCTTCGAGCATAGGCTCCGGAGTCGCTGCCGGGCCAGAGGAACTCGCAGAGCACGCGCCTAGGAAAGTGAACGCGAAGACAGTTGTGGCAGAGCGGGAGATCTTGACCATAGCAAGTGGCAGAGAGAGATATTTTCACTAAATAATCTAGTATCTATGACCCCTTTGACGTTCATTTTGCTGATCAGATTTTCTAGTACGAAGATCCGGAAGTTGGACCAATAGCAGTATACTGTCCCGGAGATACTGAGAGACTATACCTCAAACGGCCTGAAAAACTTTGAGCACACACTCATCCGATGTTGTCGTAATTGGTTCAGGTATCAATGGCGCCTCATCTGCGTGGCATCTAGCTAAACGTGGCCTGACCGTGACCGTACTTGAAAAGGATGCGGGCGCGGCAATGGGGTCAACCGGGAAGAGCGCCGCGGGAGTTCGTGTTCAATTCACTACCGCCCCCAACATCCTGCTATCACTCTATTCCCTCCCTATTTACCGCTCGTTTGAGGAGCGGTACGGTCGTGATATTGGATACAGAGACATCGGCTACTTGTTGTTAGTACCCGAAACGCGTTGGGACACGCATCTAGAATCAGTTCGTCTCCAGCACGAACTGGGGGCACCCGTAGAGGTGCTGGATCCAGATGAAGCACAGAAGTACATACCTTTCTCTACCGAGGGACTGGCCGGCGCAACATACGGGCCTTGGGACGGGATCATTGATCCGCACATGGCGTGTCTGGCCTGGGTTGACATGGCTAAAGAACTAAGTGTCAGCTTCAGGATGAATACGCTTGTGACGGGGCTGAGACCTGAAGGTGAAGGTTGGCTTGTAGAAGCCGGTGAGGATCGCTTCTCTTGCAAATGGATCGTCAATGCGGCCGGCGCGTGGTCCGGAGAGATCGGTGCCCTAGCGGGGCTGAGCGTGCCTGTAGGGCCTAAGCGTATCCAGATCTTCCTTTCTTCCCCGATCACGGACAAGCGTGCCTACCCGCTTACTATCGACTTATCCACGGGCGTCTACGTCCGTTCAGAGCTGGACCGGGTGATCTTCGGACTCGACAACCTAGATCAAGAGTTTGGTTTCACCGAAGGCATAGATCAAGATTGGCTAGAGCACGTACTTCTGACTGGAGTCGATCGGTATTCGTGGTGGGAAGATATGGGGATCGATCTCAGAGGAAGCTGGTGGGGCTATTACGGGGTTAGCCCAGACAACAGCCCCATCATCGGTCCGCATCCGGACACCCGAGGGTGGATTGACGCCTGCGGATTTTCCGGACACGGCATCATGCATGCTCCCGCTACCGGAGTCGCCGTAGCAGAGATGATCGCCGACGGAGATACTAAGACTGTGGACGTCGATCACTTCCGGCATAATCGCTTCGCTGAGAAGCTTCCTGTTGAACAGAATATTTTCTGACTAATCCAAAAGTCTGACTGGCTCCGCTCACTTCCTTGCAGCGCACATGGATAGCTCCCTTCTCTTCTTCGAGGAGATACCCACGTGGCAGAAGCTTTTGGGGATAATGACCTGCTTAGGACTCAGCTGGATCCTGGAAGCAAACTTGCCTTTGGTTCAACTCCAGTAGCGGAAGTGGCATCACTGCGCCGAGAGAGAGCGAGAAGCTCATTTACCCAGAGGCATTTTGAACCTCAGCGAGGTGAACAATAACCGACCCAGCATCATGCAGGGGTGTCGGGATGCCGCAGGCACGGCCAAGGCGGGAGATCTCCCCTCCTAAATCATCCATCTCAGTTCGCCTTCCCTGATTTAAGTCATGGATGACGCTAGGAAAAAAGTCGTCCGGAAATCGATCGAGTGTTTCGCTAATCTTCTTCTCTGTATCGGAAGGGATTGGCACTCCGTTAGCTCGACCAACATCAAGGACCTCTGCGATGACGCGGTGCTGCAATTCAGCTCCATAAGGATGACTTCGTACTGATCCCATATTCCGCTCCCCAATCGCACACAAAACAGCGAGGGAACACACTACAGACATCTTTTCCCATAACTCAACCTTGATGTCTGGAACCGTTGTGATCTCGACGAGCGTTCCTTCGAATGCCTGCCTCATTCTTGAAACAGGTCCAGCTGACGCGTCTAGGACAATCCTCTGATGGGCTGCCTTACGTTCCACAACCCCAGGCTCAACTCGAAACGACGTCATGTACGCCACGCCATCGGCCATCACATCCCGAGAAACTCCATGCAATTCCATACGGTCAAACGCGGTTATCCCGTTGAGCAATGAAACGACATGCGCACCTGAGCCCGAGAGGTGCACCAACTGATCCGCCACTTCGTCTAGGGAAAAGGTCTTTGTTACGAGCAAAGCAAGATCCGCCGCGTCTACCTCCATTGCGGAGGCGACACAATGCACCTTTGCATCAAAGTCACCAGCGTGACTTCTCACCCTAAGTCCGTTCTTCTCAATTGCAGTGCGATGAGCTCCGCGGACTACCAGCGTAACGTCGTGACCGGTCTGCGAAAGAACCGCCCCGATGTAGCTACCAAGGCCCCCGGCTCCAACAACCACCACTTTCATATGTCGGTCACACACCCGAGAGACGCAGAGGACACGGAACGGATGTAACGTTGAAGCACTCCTCTTTTAGCAGCCAGCGGAGGCTCTGTCCAAGCAGTTCTTCTTCTTTCTGCCTCCTCAACATCTACTTCCCAAACGATGTCATTTCTCTCAGCGTCAATCGTAATCCGATCCCCATCTTCAACTAGTGCAATCGGGCCACCGTTCTGTGCCTCTGGTGTAACGTGCCCGATCACAAAGCCATGGCTACCTCCGGAAAACCGCCCGTCAGTGACCAATGCAACCTCAGATCCGAGTCCTGCACCCATTATCGCAGAGGTTATCGTTAGCATCTCCGGCATCCCAGGACCACCTCGGGGACCTTCGTAGCGGATTACGACCACATCCCCCGACAGAATCTCGTTACGCTCAAGTGCAGCAAGCGCTGCTTCCTCTCGGTCGAAGACACGTGCCGGCCCTGAAAACTGAACACCTTCCTTGCCGGTGATTTTCGCAACCGCCCCCTCTGGGGCCAGAGAGCCTCTCATGATCCGTAGATGCCCCGTAGCCTTAATCGGGTCACTGAGTGGCCGCACCACCTCCTGCTTAACACTAATCGGAGCGACCTCACGGAGATTCTCCTCTACGGTACAACCCGTTACGGTCAGGCAACTACCGTCTATTAGACTCGCATCCAGTAACATACGAAGCACGGCCGGCACTCCTCCGACACGATCGAGGTCTTGCATTACGTAACGACCGCTAGGCTTTAGATCAGATAGATACGGTGTGCGGTCACTCACCGCCTGAAAATCATCGAGAGTAAGCTCGACTTCCGCTGAGTGAGCGATAGCCAAAAGATGCAGCACTGCGTTGGTCGACCCTCCCAAAATCGTCACCAACACCATCGCGTTTTCGAACGCAGCCCGTGTCATGATGTCGCGAGGCCGGAGATCTTCTTCAAGCAGACGTCTCAAAAACACACCTGCCCGTCTGCATTCATCTTTCTTTCTATCCTCGGCCGCTGGGATTGACGAGCTGTAAGGAAGAGTCATCCCGAGAGCCTCGGCTGCACTGGCCATAGTATTGGCTGTATACATACCGCCGCAGGCTCCAGCGCCCGGACAAGCGTTTCTCACCACTGCGTCGAACTTTTCCTTGTCGATAGAACCTGCTACGAACTCCCCGTATGCTTCGAAGGCGCTCACTATGTCGAGTCGCTCACCATCCAGATCACCCGGAGCAATCGTCCCCCCGTACACCATCAACCCTGGGCGATTCAGTCGCGCCATCGCCATAAGTGAGCCTGGCATGTTCTTGTCGCATCCTGGAACTGTCACAATGCCGTCATACCACTGCGCGCTAACCACAGTCTCAATAGAATCGGCGATCAGATCCCTAGAAGGAAGTGAGTAACTCATCCCAGCCGTACCCATCGATATTCCATCACTGACTCCGATGGTGTTGAATCGCATCGGGACTAACCCTGCTTGGGTCGCGCCACTCGCAATCTCGGTGGCAAGATTTAGCAGGTGCATGTTGCACGGGTTGCCGTCCCACCACATCGAAGCGATTCCGACTTGAGGCTTATCTAAATCTTCGTCCTTCAAGCCGGCAGCATAAAGCATGGCCCGAGAACTCGCCTGAGCGGGCTGCTGCGTAATCCGTGCGCTGTATTTGTTAAGCGTTGAGAGCTTACTGGTCACGACGGCGGTGGTCGAGACTCAATAACCTCAAGTGTAGTGCCCTGCTGACAGGCGCTCACTTCCACGTAACGGGCTTCAACAACAACTGGGTCCCCCTCGGAAAGACCATCTAAATTTCCAACAAGCGTATAGAGAAACTCGTCCTCATCCCTCATCGCCAAGCATTCCACACCCTCTTCCGTAATTCGTCCGGTGCGCTGAAGCGTACCATCTGAGCGAGTGACGTGGAACGGATCCGACAGCCCAATCGGAGCGAAAATTGCATCGAACGCCACGATCAGAAGCGCACGGTCATACGGTGCTGTCTCCGGGATTGCAATAGTACCAGAAACCTCACCCCACATGCCCTGCTCTCCCTCAGAGAGTGCTTCGAATCCTGTCCGAGTCGCACCGACTCCAACGTGGACTTTGGCCTGAAGTGGAAGGTTCTCAGTGTAAACCGTAACCAAAGTCCCTCGAGTACCGTGCAGTGGTTCGATCTCTTGAATCATTCGAAGTGAATCTGGCGCTACTCGCCTCTGGCCCTCAGCGGGAACGGCAATTGAAAAAAAACATATCGTGAATAACGTCGTTGCGACGATTGATCTAGCGATCTGAATCATGGGATGTCCCTCCATCTACCGAAGCTCGGGCTTATAAGCCGCAACCGCCAGATGAATCTTCAGTTGACTCTTCGATGCTACTCTCAGAGCTTGGCCTAACATTTGACTTTGTTAGGGATACTCCATCCACCAACGAACCTCCATGGCCACCCCACTCGTCGCTCGTCGCCTCCGCGAAGGCCAGCTCAAGCAGTCGCCTATCCGCGAGATCATGAAACTCGCCGACCGAAGCAACATCGTCGCGATGGGATTGGACCCCGACGATGTAATCTCGTTCGCAGGCGGTTGGGTCAATCACAAGGCGCCAGAGAAACTGAGAACCGAGTACTCTGCCATATCAGACGACCCTGTGTTGTTCCATGAATTAGGAGCATACTCCCCAACACGCGGACTTCCCAGTCTGCGCGAAGCCCTGATCTCTGTTGACGCTGCGCTGTACGGGACTCGTGACTTATCAGATGACAATATTCTGGTGGGGGGGAGCTCGACCCAAATTACCCACACGCTCTTTACCACTCTGCTCGACCCAGGAGATCGAGTAGTTCTGTTCGATCCATCTTACGCGAACTACGGACCGCAGCTAAACCTAGGGCCGGAAGGAATCGAAATCATTTGGCTTCCCGTATTCGATGCCGAAAAATGGGCATTTATGAGAGACAGAGAGTCGGTCGTCTCATCCTTCCAGGAACTCGTGTCGGAATACAATCCACGTCTCTTACTTTTCTCATCACCAGATAACCCGACGAGTCGTTTGATCCCAGACAATGTCTTCGACGACATACTCCGTATAGCGGAACAAGCTGATTGCTTCGTAATAGTGGACTTCGCATACCGGGCTCAGTGTTTCACCGAATTGGTTCCCGACCACTTTTCGGCCAGTCCGTCTGAACACCCAAACCTGATTCGTCTCCACTCCAACTCGAAGTGGTGCCGTGGACTCGGGCGTCGCCTAGGGTGGGTCGAGGCCGCCCCCCATGTGATCGAAGCGCTCGAAATCGTTCAACAGAGCACGGCGCTGTGCCCAGACAGTGTCCACCAATACGCGCTCGCCGCCTACCTCAAGAAAGCACTATCTGATGGTTCTCTTCAGTCCTATATGAATGAGACCAATGAACTGTACGAAAAAGCCGCCCGTCACACGACCGAGTGCATAGATCGTTACATAGGAATGCCGCGCCTAGACCCCCAGGGTGGCCTTTACACAGTCATGGACGTAGGTAGGAACGGCGACGAGTTCGTTCGCGAGGTCTTGGCCAGCACCGGGGTGATCTTTGTGCCCGGTA
>CETH01173353.1_pt1 | contig 11169 bp, 10 predicted proteins | sample 361461 | NCBI WGS metagenome assembly CETH01 (sample SAMEA2622695, study PRJEB7988) | marine metagenome | isolation source: saline water (ENVO:00002010), including
AGTTCTGGGAAAAATGGTACTATTGCTATTTTGTGTGCTAGTCTTATGGTTCGAGGTGGTTTTGTGGTGCTCAAAGATGTAGATCGTGTCACAGAAGTACTAAGATTGTTACAGCTTTTTGAAGGTATTGGTGTAATTCACAAATGGCTAAATAATACCACATTGCATGTTGAAATCCCCCAAAGACTTAACATAGAAAACATAGACAAAAAACTCTGTGCATCAATGCGGATTTCTTTACTTTTTTTGGGTGCGCTCGCAAAATTTGAAAAACAATATAAAATATACAAAACTGGTGGGTGTCATTTGGGAAAACGAAGTGTCGCGCCGCATCTTTTTGCACTAGAAAAATACGGAGTTTCCGCCACTTCACATGATTCATATTACGAGGTTAAGAATAGGCCGCTAAAAGCAGCTCATGTTGTTATGTATGAATCTGGTGACACCACAACCGAAAACGCAATAATGGGTGCAGTTTTAGCAAAAGGAGTGACAACTATTAAAATGGCTTCGGCAAATTATATGGTACAAGATTTGTGCCACTTTTTGGTTGCTGCTGGTGCAAAAATTTCTGGTATTGGCACTACAACACTCACCATAACCGGAGTGACTAATCTTCATTCAGTGGAAGAATATTGTGTTACACCAGATCCAATTGATGCTATGGCGTTTATTTCTTTGGCTATTACCACCAATTCCTCACTTACTATTACTGGTTGCCCGATTGAATTTTTAGAGCTGGAACTAGAGAAGCTGCGTGTTATGGGGCAAAAATTTACGCTCAAAAATAAAAGGAAAGCAAAAAACAACAAAACAAACCTGGTGGATATTAAGATCACTCCATCAAAATTGACGGCATCAGCAGACAAAATTTATGGACGGCCATTTCCTGGTCTTAATTTAGATAATCTTCCATTTTTTATTCCAATAGCAACAAAAGCAAAAGGAAAAACACTGATTCATGATTGGGCGTTTGAAAATAGAGCATTATATGGGCTTGAGTTTCAAAAACTTGGGGCAAAAACCATGCTTCTCGATATTCATAGATTGTTAGTAGAGGGACCAACAACCCTTGTTGGAAATGAGCTTATTTGTGTGCCGGCAATCCGACCATCAATGGCCCTGCTTGTTGCCGTAATCGCAGCAAAAGGTGAATCAACATTACGGAATATTTATCCAATAGAACGTGCGTATATAAATTTAGTTCCACGACTTCAAGCTATTGGAGTGGATATTCAAAGAATAGAAGACTAATATGCATTGTGCTAAAAAAAATACCATTCTTATTTTATCTATTGCTGGTACAATTTGCCTGTCTTTTTTCTTTGGTTTTCATATTGGGTCCGCTGAAAATGGTTTCGTACAAGAATCGCAATCCTCGATTGAGGTAAGAGGGCAGGTGGTAAATACAAAAGAAAAAGCACAAACAGAAGACATAGACTTTAATCAGTTTTGGAAGATTTGGAAAACGGTACGAGCAAATTATGTTGATCAGCCGGTCGATGAGACACCACTCTATCATGGTGCTATCAAAGGTATGGTCGCAGGATTAAATGATGAGCATTCGGTATATTTACCACCAGTAAAAGCAAAGGTGTTTTCCGAAGGATTATCCGGAGAATTTGGGGGGATTGGTGCAGAAATTGGTATTCGAGATGAGCAGCTGGTTGTTATTGCACCACTTCCAGAAACTCCTGCAGAAAAATCGGGGCTTGCTTCCGGAGATAAAATTTTAGCAGTAGACGGCACAGAGACACGAGGGCTAACTGTAGAAGAAGCCGTAAAAATCATAAAAGGAAAACCAGGTACTATGGTTGTGCTTACTGTATCGCGTAATGGATTGGATGCAGTAGAACAGGTGTCAATCGTACGAGAAGTTATTACTATCCCAACAGTCTTATGGGAACAAAAAGAAAACAATATTGCATATTTGCGTATTAGTTACTTTAACGAAGATACATTAAATCAGTTTAATACAAAAGTAAAAGAATTGCTACATGAAAGCCCAAAAGGTATTATATTAGATTTACGAAGTAATCCTGGCGGATTCTTGCAGACCGCTGTTTTGGTTGCAAGCGAATGGGTGGAGGAAGGGGTTGTTGTTCGAGAAGTATTTCAAAGTAAGGAAAATACAAAAGAATATGTAGCAACTGGTGCAAATAGGTTGGCACAAATACCAACAGTTATCCTAGTAGACAAAGGAACTGCATCCGGTTCAGAAATTGTTGCTGGAGCTTTGCAGGATTACAAAAAAGCTGTTATAATTGGAACCAAAACATTTGGTAAGGGGTCGGTACAAAGTTATGAAGAATTTCCAGATGGTTCAGCACTAAAACTTACTGTTGCAAAATGGTTTACTCCAGAAAATAGAGGGATCGACAAGGAGGGAATAGAGCCAGATATTGTTTTAGAAGAAATGTTCCAAAAAGGAGAAGAATTTGAGAACGGCTTTAAAGATTTAGGTATTGAGCGAGCATTAGAAGAATTACAATCAAATCGTATTACTCAGCATGGAGAATAATATGTTTACCGCAATGGTAATTCAAGGCGAACAGTTTGCGCGTGTTCTTGGTTTTCCTACAGCAAACCTTGCTATTCCTCCTAAAATACTTAATTTAGATGATGGTGTGTATGCGGCACTTACTATCATAGACAACGTTTTTTATAATAGTGCACTTATTATTTCAAGAGATGGGGAAAAGGTGGAGGTTCATGTCCTTGATCAAGATCTTGATTTATATGGAAAAGAGATTGCGGTACAATACCTTTCCTTTATTTGTCCGATTATCCCATGTTCTGGGAAGACAACTCTTAAAAGTGTTGTGATATTTGCCATAGAAAAAGTACGTTCATTTTTTGATTCATATCACAGTAATTGATAGTATGTATACTGGTATAGTTTATACCAAAATATCATTGGTAAAACACAATCAAAAGGCGGGGATTACTTCGCTTTTTTTTATACTCCCCGAAACTATTTCGGAAGGGTTAGTTGTTGGTGCAAGTGTGGCAATAAACGGCGTGTGCCTAACTGTTTCTAGTCTAATGGGTAGTATGATGAGTTGTGACATAATACAAGAAACAAGAAAAAAGACTAATTTAGAGCTATTGTCTGTTGGAGATGACGTTCATTTTGAACGAAGCGCAAAAGTGACAGATGAAATAGGAGGCCACATTCTTTCTGGTCATGTGTATGGTACGGCTAAAATTTCTAGCATAATAGAAAATAAAGACTCTGGAAAGGAGATTCGCTTTTCTGTGCCAGTTACTTGGATGAAATATATTCTTGAAAAAGGATTTATTGCAATAGATGGGTGTAGTTTAACAGTAGTAAGCCCAAACACAGAAAAGGGGGAATTTTCTGTGTGCTTTATCCCGCATACATTAGAAAATACATTGTTTGGAACGCGAAAAGTGGGAGATTTGGTTAATGTAGAAATAGATGCACAAACACAAGCTATTGTTTCAACCGTAGAATCATTTTTATTACAACATAAAATTAACATATAACATATGGAAAAGGGTGTTACATTTAGTCCGGATTTAAGTGGAAAAGCCTTACGTTTTGGGATCGTGGTTGCACGGTGGAATGCCATTTGTACAACTGCGCTAAAAGAGCAGATCATTCGCGGACTGCAAAATCGTGGTGTAGAAGAAAAAGATATTGTTATATACGAAGTTCCTGGCTCTTATGAACTTGTGTATGGTGCAAAAAGACTTATAGAAAAAGAAAATGTTGATGCTATTATTCCTATTGGGGTGCTTATAAAAGGAGAAACAATGCATTTTGAATATATTAGCGATGCTGTTACACGTGGGTGTATGGATTTGCAAATGCAAAAAAACATACCAATTATTTTTGGCATTCTTACTTGTTTAAATCAAGAACAAGCACTTGCAAGAAGTGTTGGAGAAAAAAGTCACGGTGATTCATGGGCCGCGACTGCTATTGAGATGGCGTGTTTGGGAGAATAATTTATGCCTTAAATCCAAGAACTTGGCGAACTGCTTTTTTAACTATGTCGGAAAACGAGCCTTTTATAATCCATTCCAAATATGTTGGATCGGTAAGTGCAAGTTCTTGCAATGTTCTTCCTTTGTTTTTCCCAAAATTAATCGTTAAATGGCCATCGATGTATCGTAGTTTTCCCTCTGCATCATACGCGTCCGGATCAGTTGGAAAACAAAATTCATGAATATCTTCGATTGTGTTTGGCACATCTTCGTAATGGTCAATTTGTGCTTCTAGCACGGCTAAAGTCGCACGAATATCTGCCATTGCATTATGCGCATTATCCAATTCTTTATTACAAAACTTTTTATATGCCGCGGTTAGGGTTCGTGGTTCTTTTATTTGAAATATTTTCATTGGATCCACGATCTTTATGTCTTCAATATTAAGTGTTAGGCCGATACGAAAAAATTCCTGAACTAATAATGGAATGTCGAAATTTTTTGCATTATACCCACCTAAGTCAACACTAAAAAACATATCTCTTAATTCTTGTGCGATATCACCAAGATGTGGTGAATCTTTTACCATGTCGTCTGTAATGCCGTGGATTTGTGAGACAGCGGCAGGAATGGGAATTCCAGGGTTAATAAGCCATTCTTTTTCTGTTTTTGATCCGTTGGTCTCAATCCTAATGCAACCAATTTGAACGATCCGGTCGTTAAACGGGTCAACGCCGGTTGTTTCTAGGTCAAAAAATACAATTGGTTTTTTTATTGTTAATGGCATAAGTGTTGAATTTTTTCTTGTTATTCTTGTTTATATAGATGCTGCCCATCTGGTGTGTCTTCTACGTCGTATCCGAGTGTTGTTATTTCATCTCGTAATGAATCGCTTAATCCCCAGTCTTTATTATTTCGTGCTTGCGCTCTTTTTTCTGCTAGAATTTGTATATTTTCTGGAATGATTTCTTCTTTCGTTTGTAAATCTAGTAATTTTAGACCCAACACTTTATCAAAATCTGTTACCATCTCTTTTGTTACAACATTGTTTTTCAGCCCTTTCCACAATATAGCCAAAGCTTCTGGTGTATTTAAATCATCGTTTATTGCTTCTAAAAATGACCCAACCACGCTCATGTCTTCTACGGCTTCGTCTGAGATATTTGCGATGGTGTGTTTTAATCGCTTTAATCCTTGGGATGCAGCTTCTAATGCTTCGAATGTAAAGTGTAATTGTTTTCTGTAATGTGCCTGAAGAAGAAAGTATCGGTAGGCGAGTGGGTCAATTCCTTTTTCTTTAAGTGTTTGGAGGGTGATAAAATTTTCTCCCGATTTTGCCATTTTGTCTTTTTCAATAAGCAAAAATTCTCCGTGAAGCCAGTATTTTACCCAAGGTTTTTTTTCTGTTACCGCTTCGGTTTGTGCAACTTCATTTGTGTGATGAACGGGAATATGGTCGATACCACCACAATGAATATCGAATTGTTCACCTAAATATTTTACGGCCATTGCCGAACATTCTATATGCCAGCCAGGAAACCCCTTTTTTTCAAATGCAACCCATTCCATTTGCCTGCTTTCACCTTCTTTTGTAAATTTCCACAAGGCAAAATCATGAATATTCTTTTTTTCCCCCATGTCTACTCTTGATCCGGCATCAAGCTTTTGGTTTTGTATATTAGCTATCTCACCATAGTCGGGAATTGATGTGGTGTCAAAATATATACCATCAGTTGTTTTGTATGCATGGTTTTTTTCTAGTAATACTGTAACCATCGCGATTTGTTCTTCTATGTGATCAGTTGCTTTGCACCATATGGTTGGTTCAAGAATATTGAGTGCCGTTACATCTTTTTTAAACGCTTTTTCGTAAAATTCTGCAATTTCCCATGCCGTTTTCCCCTCCCTTTTTGACCCTTTTTCCATTTTATCCTCACCTTGGTCGGCGTCATCCGTTAAATGACCAACGTCGGTAATATTCATGACATGTTTTACTTTGTACCCATTATATTTTAATACGCGGCGCAATATATCTTCAAAAATATAGGTTCGTAAGTTTCCAATGTGGGCATAATTGTATACCGTTGGTCCGCATGTATACATATTAGCATGATGGTCGTAAATTGGGACAAAGGCTTCTTTTTCTTTTGTTCGTGAATTATAGAGATAAAGCATACAAATAAAAGCGGAAATAAGTAGTTAGTGTATTATATACGCTCAACCCAGTGTTTGTCTACTTCTACTTCCAGTTCTAGAAATACCTTTTTGTGCAAGGCTTGTTCTAATTCCTTTCTTGCCATTTGACCAATTTCTTTGAGTTTACCTCCCCCTTTTCCAATAATAATACGTTTATATCTATCTTCATTCGTTAAAATATTTGCCTGAATAACAAAAATATTTGGTTTCTCCTCAATTGATTCTACATTTACCGTTAAAGAGTACGGCACTTCTTTGTCAAAAACAGAAAATGCTTTTTCTCGTATAATTTCTGCGACCCAAAAATAATTATCTACATTAGTCAACTGTTCATTTGGATAGAGTGCTTGACCTTCTGGAAGATAAGACATGACCAATTCTTTTAATGGTGTAATATGGCTTCCCCGTAACGCAGAAAGTGAGAGGACTGCTTCAAAATCTTTTGACCACGCTTCGTATGCTTTTTGGTGATTTCTTTCCTTTTCTGGTAAGTCACTTTTATTAATAACAAGAATTTTGGGAATGTCTAGATGACGAATCATACCATAAACAGCACGTTCTTCTACGCCAATTTCTCTGGTTGGGTCAACTATATATACAATAGCATCTATATCTTCTAATGAATTTTTTACTTTTTCGGTTAATTTTCCAGTCAACTCACTTTTTTTATGTTTAAACATGCCGGGGGTATCCACAAAAATAGCCTGACCTTCTGGCGTATTCATTACACCATGAATAATATTACGTGTAAGTTGTGCACGGAAGCTGGTTGCAGCAATTTTTGTTCCAACAAGTGTGTTAAGAAGTGTCGATTTTCCAACATTTGAACGGCCAATAAGTAAAACAAATCCTGATTTCATATAATTTAGGCTAATCTAAGCTATTATTTATATACGTTAACAGGTTCATCTTAGCAATTTTTTGCATAAAAAGCAAGCGTATATTACAATACAAGTAATTAATATATATTATAATAATATGAGAGTCATTCTTACACAATCAGTAAAAGGAACGGGTAGTAAAGGAGATGTTGTTACCGTTTCAGATGGGTATGCTATAAACTTCCTTATAAAAAAAGGACTAGCAAAAACAGCAAGTGCAGCAGTGGTAACACACCTTTCACAAAAAGAACAGAAGGTACAAAAAATAAAAAGGGAGAAAAGCAAAGAGTCCAAAAAAATACTCACGCAGTTAAAAGGAAAAAGCATCACCATAAAAGAGAGTGCTAATGAGCAGGGGACACTTTATGCCGCTATTACGCCAAAAAAAATAGTTGACACTATTAGCACGCAACTTGGTGTAAAGGTTTTAGAAAGTGCTGTCACTTTTCCTCATCCAATAAAGTCTACTGGAACACATAGTGTAAAAATTACGCTATTAGAACAAATCCAGTGTCGTGTTACCTGTGTAGTTTTAGCATAGTTGTTTAGTAAAAAGGCAAAATTATCTTGCCTTTTTTTGTTTTGTGGTTTGTGGTATAATAATGGAATATAAAACAATTTTGACATGTATGAGAAATAAGAAAAAGAGAAATCCAAAATATATTTTTGTTGTTGGTGGAGTATTGAGTGGTGTTGGAAAAGGAGTAACCACTGCTTCTTTGGGTGCAATATTTAGGGCAAAAGGTTTTTCTGTTACAGCATTAAAAGCAGATCCTTATGTAAATGTAGATGCTGGGACCATGAACCCAACAGAACATGGCGAAGTATTTGTTACAAATGATGGAGACGAGACAGATCAAGATATGGGAAATTACGAAAGGTTTTTAGAGGTTGACCTGACATCAATAAATTACATGACAACTGGTCGTGTGTACCAAGAAGTCATTAATAATGAGCGAAGCATGAAATATAAAGGAAAATGTGTGCAAGTGGTACCACATATTCCAGAAGAAATAAACAGAAGAATAACTCATGCAAGTAGTGCTAATTCTGCAGAAATTACTATTATAGAAATTGGTGGAACGGTTGGTGAATACGAAAATATTCTATTTTTAGAGGCCGCCAGAATGATGAAGCTTGCAAATCCAGATGATGTGGCATTTGTGTTGGTAAGTTACTTGCCAATTCCATCACATATTGGTGAAATGAAAACAAAACCAACACAACAAGCATGTAGATTATTAAATGGTGCTGGAATTCAACCAGATATGATTATTGCCAGAAGTAGTGCTGCACTCGACAAACCAAGAAAAGAAAAACTCGCCATTCATTGTGGAGTAAAAAAAGATAATTGTATTTCTGCACCCAATGTTTCTTCTATTTACTCTATTCCAAGAATAATGGATGAGCAGCATATTGGAAACAAATTATTAAAAACATTGGGAATATCTTCAAGAAAAACACAACTAACTCGATGGAATGTATTAGAAAGAAAAATTCAAAAAGCAAAAAAAGAAGTACATATTGGAGTTGTGGGAAAATATTTTGGTTCTGGCGGATTTACTCTGTCTGATTCATATATTTCTGTCATAGAAGCAATTCGGCATGCGGCTTGGTATTATGGTGTTATACCAAAACTAACATGGATTGACTCAGAAGAATTTGAAGCAAAACCGGCAACATTACGATCTCTTGGTAAGTATAATGGTATTATAGTTCCCGGAGGATTTGGTACCAGAGGAATAGAAGGAATAATTAATACTATTTCATATGTCAGAAAAAAACATATTCCTTATCTAGGTATATGTTATGGTATGCAGCTGGCAACGGTTGAGTTTGCGCGAAATGTGTTACAAAAAAAAGGTGCACATACGGTTGAAGTAGATGATGCAGCTTTGCACCCAATTATCCATATTAATCCACACCAAGCAAAACACGTAAAAGAAAATAGATATGGTGGGACCATGCGACTTGGTGCATATGATTGTGTGTTGGAGCATGGATCAAGAGTGAGAAAACTCTATAAAAGCAAAAGTGTATCAGAACGTCATCGGCATAGGTATGAATTTAATAATGAATATAAAGAAATGGTACACAATGCTGGTTTGCGCATAGTTGGTACCAATCCCGAATCATCTTTGGTAGAGATTGTAGAACTTGCAAACCACCCTTTTTTTGTTGGTGTGCAATTCCATCCAGAGTTTTTATCAAAACCACTCAATCCACACCCATTATTTAAAGGGCTTATTCAAGCTGCTATAAACAATAAATAATTATGGCAAAAAAAGGAGGAAAAAAGGTATATGTTGTAACGGTAGACATGGGATATGGGCATCAACGGGCAGCATACCCCCTAAAAGACATTGCAACACGACCTCGTTCCATTAAAAAACATAACGGATCCGATGTAATTTGTGCTAACACATATCCGGGGGTTCCTAATAGCGACAAAAGACGTTGGGAAGGTGGTAGGGGTTTGTACGAAACGATCTCGCGAATGAAAAAGCTCCCAATTATCGGAAGGATTGTTTTTGGTACCATGGATTATTTACAAAGAATTAAACCATTTTATCCAAAAAGAGATTTATCTAGACCAACAGCACAATTACGCCAAGTGTATGGGGCCATTAAAAAGGGTTGGGGAAAAGATTTAATAGAAAAACTCAATAAAGAGCCGCTGCCATATATTACCACCTTTTTTACCACTGCTTTTTTTGCCGAAGAGCATGGATACACAGGAGACATTTATTGTTTGTGCACCGACAGCGATGTAAGTAGAGCGTGGGCGCCACTAAATCCAAAAACAAGTCGTATACACTATTTTGCACCAAATAAGCGAGTAAAAGAACGATTAATGCGGTATGGTGTGCAAGAAAAAAACATCTATGTTACAGGATTTCCTTTGCCAAAAGAAAATATTGGCACCAGAGGAACATTGCGAATATTAAAGAAAAGTCTTGGGTGTCGTGTTGGAAAGCTCGATCCACGTGGTGTGTATCAAAAAAAATACTCGCATACATTACAAGAATATCTTGGTAAACAGTATTGTAATATTAAAGAAAAGAGACCGCTTACGATTATGTTTGCTGTTGGTGGCGCTGGAGCACAGCGTGATATAGGGATTACTATATTAAAAAGTTTAAAAGATTGCATAGAAAGGGGAAGTGTATCACTTATTTTGGTGGCCGGGTCCCGACCTGATGTTTTTGATTATTATACAAAAGTATTACGTAATTTACGCTTGAATGCACGGCAGAAAAAAAATATCTCGATTTTATTCCATCGGTCAAAATTTCGTTATTTTGAACTATTTAATGAAAAGCTTTGTCATACAGATATATTATGGACAAAGCCGAGCGAATTATCGTTTTATTCAGGTCTTGGTGTTCCTATTATTATGGCACCAACTGTTGGGTCGCAAGAAGAATACAATAGAGCGTGGCTTCATGCGGTTGGGAGCGGTTTTGAGCAAGAAGATCCACGATATACGGATGAATGGTTATTTGACTGGCTTGATTCTGGTTGGCTTGCGCAGGCTGCAGTTGAAGGATTTATGGACGCGCCAAGAAATGGTGTGTATCACATAGAGGATGTCGTACTTCGAAACAAAAAGAGCGAAATAGAGGATGTGCATTTATTATAAATAGATATATGACTTGGTTTCTCATAGCATTGATTGGGTATTTTCTTTTGTCTGTTGTTTTTGTATTAGATAAAATCATTGTGACAAAAAGTGTATCAGATCCAGCGGTGTATACCTGGTATTCTACATTTTTTGTCTTTGGTGCATTACTTCTTTTGCCATTTGGTGTGGGCATGCTTTCTGGTATGGATTGGATTTGGGCCATACTTTCTGGTATGAGTTTTGGTTTTGCACTGTGGATGCTTTTTATTGGTCTTAAAAAAGGGGAGACAAGTCATATTAACCCATTTGTTGGAGCTGTTACAACCATTGGTACCTATTATTTTGCTTCTGCGTTTTTATCAGAGAGCCTTACGCACATGCAGATTCTTGGTATTACTATTCTAGTAATAAGTGCAATCTTATTCTCATTTGAAAAAAGTGAAAAACATAATGGATTCCATACGGGATTTATTTGGGCAATTGGCGCTGGAATACTATTTGCCGCGTCTCATG
>CETH01055451.1_pt1 | contig 11165 bp, 22 predicted proteins | sample 361461 | NCBI WGS metagenome assembly CETH01 (sample SAMEA2622695, study PRJEB7988) | marine metagenome | isolation source: saline water (ENVO:00002010), including
AACGCAACCTGATTTTAATAATTTTGTCAGAACATATGGAATTACACCAGCCAAACTATTAAATGATTATAATAATCAATGGTTTACAGTGATAAGCTCAATGTTTGTACACGGTAATTTCTCCCATCTATTAGGCAATATGGTTTATTTATGGATATTTGGAGATAATATCGAAGATAGTTTTGGTAGGTTTCGTTTCATAATATTTTATATTTTATGTGGTTTTGCAGCCGTTTTTTCACAGATTTTATACGATCCAAGCAGCCCAATACCAATGATTGGTGCAAGTGGAGCAATAGCAGGAGTTTTAGGAGCATATTTAATTATGTATCCAAGGGCAAAGATATGGGTATTTATGTGGATAGTATTTATTGTAAGGCTAATAACTGTACCTGCATTCATTGTGCTTGGCATTTGGATGGGTTTACAATTAATAAACTTCATAGATCAAGGTCAGTCAGGTGTTGCTTATTCAGCTCATATTGGAGGTTTTATTGCTGGAATGATATTAGCACCCATATTAAAAAAGCGAAGCAAACCTCTTTTTGCTCAAGCATCGGATACAAAATATACATTAATAAAAATTGGTGATAAGGATTATTTAAGACATATGCCTAATATTGGGAAAAAAAAGGACAGGGATTGATAAATGGAATATTTGGATACAAAGTATTTTAGCTATGCAAATCCTGATGATTCTTTTCCAAAAAAGGCCCTTATAAGATCGATAGAATTTTTTTCAGGGCAACCTAAATTATATAACCTTTATAGAAACTATCAAACAAACCCAGAAAATTGGAATGATTTTTGGGATGGCTGCATAGATATTCTAGAGTTAAATGTAAAATATAATGAAGAAAAGATATCAAAAATACCTAAAGATGGCCCCTTAGTCATTGTAGCCAATCATCCATTTGGAGTACTTGATGGCCTAGTAATTTGTTGGTTATCAAAGAAAATAAGGAAAGAATTTAAGGTTTTAACACATGCACTTTTATTAAGGGCGCCTGAAACAAAAGGATACCTATTGCCAATTGATTTTTCTGGCACTAAACAGGCATTAAATACAAATATTGAGACAAGAAAGACTGCCAGAAATTTTCTTAATGATGGTGGTGCTGTAGTGATTTTCCCTGGCGGGACAGTCTCAACAACCAACACCATATTTACTAAAGAAGCGTATGATCCGAAATGGAGAAACTTTACAACAAGACTAATTAGAAGAAGTAAAGCCACCATTCTACCTATATATTTCTATGGACAAAATAGTCGTTTATTTCATTTAGCAAGTCATATAAGTCAAACTTTAAGATCCGCATTGCTTTTTCATGAAGTTAGGAGAAGGATAAACTCATCAGTTCCATTAATAATTGGTGACCCAATTAGTTTTGACTCATTAGATGAAGATATGACAAATGACGAAATATCAAATTATCTTAGAAACATTACATACAATTTAAATCCATTATTAGGTAGGCATAATATACCATTTGGAAAAGATTTTCCTGAATTCTAAACTTCTTTTGGCCATTGAATTATTTCAATGACATTATTATCAAAATCTCGAGCCAAACCTACTAAACCGCCCTCTATAGTGTAATGCGGTAAAGCTTCACGATCAACAATACCTCCATTATTACGGATCAAATCCATTGTTAAATTAGCATCATCGACAGCAAAAACTATTTTGATATTGAGACCATCATAAGATCTTTTTTCGTTAGGCCAGTTCATTAGGACCAAAAGATTTTCCTCGGAGTCTTTCGTGCCCAATACAATTTCATCTATAAAGAAATTACTATCATTTAAATCAACATTCACATTTTCATATGTACCTTTTTCCTCAAGGTCTAATATTTTTTGATAAAAATCTGAGGATTTTTTTAGATTAGAAACACCAATACCTGTAAAGCTGAGTTTTCCCACAATATTATTTAATTAAATCAGGGAAAGGATTGGCAGTTCCAGTCATATTTCCTGTTCCATTGTCATTATAAAGAACAGCATATTTTCTTAATTTAAAAAGCCATTTGCCATTTTCTTTGATGTATTTATCCTGATAAACGCCGATATTAAAAAAACCGACAGGGTTGCCGTCAGAGTCTTTTTCTGTTGTTTGGATATGCTCAACTATATACCACCTTCCTGAAGCTGTATCTCCATCAACTTCAGTTGTTCCATTTTGAATTAACTGTGCAACAAAAGGAAAGCCTGACATAGCATTAACCCATAATTCAACTATAGCACTTTTTCCTTTTACAGCTGGCATACTACTTAAATCCCATTCAGAATCTTCACACCAAGTAGAAGCCCAGTCATCTTTATCTACTCTGTTTACTGCATCAGCGTATTTTTCTACTAATTGCCTAATTGCATATTCATCACTCATAATAAATTTCCCTTTTATTTATAAAATTACTTATTAACTAAAAAAATCAGCTCTTGGAGTTCCAGTATCATCGTATACAGGCTCCTGTTTCGTTATTTTATATTTTGCAGAAAAAGCGTTCAAAAGGCCTACTTCATTCAAAGTAGCTCCCATATTTTTATACCACTCATCCTCAAAATGTTTTTTTAGAGACTCTTCGCTTTCCCATCTTTCCATTACCCATATTCTTCCAGGCACATATGGATCTAAAGTCCAACTATAATCCTGACACCCCTCCTCTTCTAAGGCGCCATCAATAAGTGGTTTACATTTGGCCATTAATTCATCCAGCTCTTTAGGATCAACGTCAAATGTAGCTGTAATAATAATATCAGTATTTTCCATAATAATAACTCCCTTTATTAATATTCTCTTAAACTACAAATTGTAGCTGATAATAAATTAACACTAATACAATAATATTAATAAATAAATACTGCGAATCTGATAATTAAAATAAATGAAATCTTTTTTGCAAAAATTAGTTCTTGCTATCTTTATACCAAGATTGTTCTTAGCAGTATCAATATTGATATTTTCGCTATTGCTTTTATTTTCGATAGATAATCTCGCTTTTCTTCAGCCAGTAAAAAACTTTCTAAATTCTGATACATTATCTATTACCATAAACGAAGATAATTACTCAGTTTATGACGGTCTAAGGTTTATTTTGCTTTCTACTGCTTTTTTTTCAGTAACTGGTTTTGTTATTGATTTAGCTGATAAAGGTATCAATAAATTATCAAAATTAAACTCTGTTATATTTAATTCAAATACAATTAATAGAATTTCCTTAATATCAAAAATATTTTTATTCGTTCTATTTATAATAATTGGATTAAATATTCTCGGAGTAGATTTATCAAGTTTGGCATTTTTAACATCTGCTTTGGTAGTGGGTATTGGATTTGGATTACAAAAAATTATTTCTAACTATGTAAGCGGTATTATTCTTCTATTTGATAGCACAATAGAAAATGAAGATATCATTCAATTAAATGATGGGACTTTGGGTACTTTAAAAAATACAGGACAAAGAAATTCGAGAATAAGGACTTTTGATGGAAAAGAAGTCATGGTCCCCAATGAAGACTTAATTACAAGTAAAGTTATAAATTATACACATTCAGATACTGACTCAAGAATTGAAATAACCATTGGAGTTTCATACTCTTCCGACCTTGATCTAGTAAAAAAATTAATACTAGAAGCTGCTTTAGAACACCCGAGAACGCTGAAAGATCCAAAGCCAAATTGTTTTTTGAGAGAATTCGCCGATAGCTCTGTTAATTTTTTACTTCATTTTTGGATTGGTGATGTTGATGAAGGAAGATTTGGACCACAAAGTGAAGTAATGTTCGATATATGGAATAAATTTAAGGAAAATGATATTGAAATCCCATTTCCTCAAAGAGATATTCATATAAAAGAAAGTTTAAAATGATTTTTTATAAAACAAGAATTATTGCTTTTATTTCTTTAATTTTTTTTAGCATTACTCTAGAAAGTCAAATCATAGATATAGAAACATCGCGTAAAGAAAATCTAATTGGCAATAAATTGTCACTTAATCTTGGTTTTGATGGTTCAAGCGGAACAGTTGATAGAACCAACTATTCCTTAGGAACCAGGTTTGATTTTAATAATAAAGTTTGGAATAGATTCCTAATTTTCAATTATTCTAGAAGAGAAAAAGATGAGAGAATAAATGAGGATAATACATTTTTACACCTGCGTTTTGCCAGAAAAATATCTTCACTAATAGCTGCAGAATTTTTCATTCAAACAAATGAAAAACCTTTAGAAAAAATTGAAGAGAGAAATCTCATTGGCTTGGGGTTAAGATTTAGTCCAGTACAAAACTTAAGGTTAGGAATTGGTATATTTGATGAAAATGAGAAGAGGATTAATCTTAACGAGAGAAATACAGTAAGAGTTAATACTTACTTAAATTATTTGTTTAATATATCAAGCAATACATCCTTGAATACACTTGTTTATTTTCAACCAGACTCTGAGGATTTTTCTGAAATAAGATCATTGTTAAGGTTGGGTCTGAGAGTTAACGCGACAGAGAACTTTTTTATTAATATTAATTATGAATATGTCCATGACTCATCACCACCATTCGGAACAGATAAAAAAAATTCAATATATGGTTTCAAAATTGGATATGAATTTTAATTAACTATATAATTAATAATTTTATCGAGATTATTTACTATGTTTGTTATGTCTTCTTGGAAATAAATAGAAACGATTATGCCAAATAAAGCTCCTGACAAAAACTTTATCATTAATCTAATTTGTCCATTCGCCAGATCTTTGTAATTTAGCTCTTTTTTCAAAATAATCATAATATTGAGGTTTTAATTCAACAGCTTTTTTATAAAACTCTATCGCTAAACTGACATTGCTCATTCTTTCATAAACTAATCCTTTATTAAAATATACTGCAGATTTGTCGTTCAACCCTTTGTCAAGTGACTCATCATATAACTCTATTGCTTTTTCATAATTTTTTTTCAAATAGAAGCTATTCCCGAGACTCAAAAGTGACTCAGGCAGAGTTTCGTCAAATTCTAAACCTTTATTTAAATACTCGATAGCATTGTCAGGCTTTTTTGAATTATTATAAATTATCCCTAAATTTACATATGAGGCATATAAATCTCTCTGAGTGATACCAATTTCATTAATAGCAGAAAGACATGTATTAACAGCAGTTATTCCTCCTGTACCTGCTTTGGCTGATTGATAACATAATGATGCATCACCCCTACCAAGCACTGTTATAAAAGCATGAGAATTTGGTTGGATTGAAAAGAAAACTAAAAATAAAACCAACAATTTATTATATATTTTAAGCATTTTCTTATAATAAAAACTTTGTTGAAAAGTCATCAGAAATATGCCTTTCAGGCCAAAAGAAATGTAAATCCATTCTTTTAACTTTCCATTCACCATTAATCTTTATATATTCTTCATCATATAGAGCAAACCATAAGAAATTACTCTTACCCTCTTCAATATCTGAACCATCCATATTTTTAGTTATAACATCTAAAAGGTATACTCTTCCTTTTGCTGTATCTGGACCGGTAATCTCAACTAGATGGTTTGTATTTACATGCATACTTACAAAAGGCTTATCGAGAGTATCTTTAAACGTCTCCTTGTAATTATTGTAAATTGTCTCTTTACCTTCCCAGTCACCGTAAGGTCCATAACCACATACTGCGCCATCAGCAAATACATCCATCAATTCATCTAATTCTCTGGCATCCATATGGTATGAGTACTTAAGTCTAAGTTTTTTGATCTCTTCTGTATCAATTAGGTTTCTTAATTTTTTAATTTCTTCAGAAGATAGTTGATTTTCATCTGTCATAATTACATTTTACTCCATATATTTAATTCTATTTTAAATAAAAAATAATTATATGTAAATTTACTTATGGGTGACAAAATGAATGAATTAAATAAGCTAAAAAATTATCAAACATGGCATGTTGAAGAACCATATGAAGATTTTGTTGGTCCATTTTATTTTAATATTAAAGACGATAAGCCAATAGCCGCTTTTGATTTTAAAAATCATCATACAAATTCAATAAAATCATTACACGGTGGAATGATAATGAGCTTTGCAGATTATGCTCTTTTTATAATTGGACATAAATACACTTCTAAAAGTAATTATGTAACCATCAGTTGTTCAACCGAATTTCTAATGGCTTCATATGAAAAAGGAATTGTTTATTCAGATGGTGAAATCACTAAGGCAACAAAATCATTGTTGTTCTTAAAGGGAAGAATTTTTAATAATGAAGGAATAATAGCTTCTTTTAGCGGCATTCTAAAAAAAATTTAATTAAATATTACTTATTTTTTTTTCTAGCTCTATTATTCTATTTTCTAATTTTGTTAATTCTTCTTTCTTAACAAAACCAGAATCTTTCATAAACTTCTCTAGCGCTGGTTTCATCATTTTTTCCATACCCTTAAGATCTTTTGCCATATTAAATAAATTCATATTACCTCCTGTAAAAATAAAATTTACTGATTAATTTTACTTTTTTTTCGATTGTATTTTTTCTTACTTTCTACAACTCTTTCATAAGTTCCTTGTTTTTGTCTAATCGGTCTTTTTTTTTTCTGATCCTTTTTTGACATAAATATTTATTCAGATCCTATGCTTGTTAGTGTGTGTTTAATAATCCGCCAGTTTTTATTTTTTACCATATGAGTTTCATAAAAACCCCATAGAGTCGTTTTAGCCTCTGGATCTTTAATATAATAGTGCGATGCTTGAAGATCAGTTCTTACTTTTGCTATCTTACCATCAAAGCTTATCATGGGATTACCGAGCATGTGTTGGGTTGCTCTATATTGACTTATAGCCTCTTCAACATAACTTACCCATTCCTCTTTTCCATTAAATTTTACTTCTTCTCCACCTTTCCAGTTAGGGTCATAAATTACAGTGACCTCTACATCATCTAAAAAAATTGATCTGAATAATTCATAGTCTTTAGTATCGATGCCTATTGCATACTTGTTCATAGTTTCTACAATTTTAATTCTATCAGATATATCCAACTCGTGGGTTTGTGCATTGAAATTAATTGTCATTAAAAATCCAAAAAAAAATGTTAATAAAAATTTTCTCATCAAAGTATCCTCTTAAAAATAATTGAGACAATTAATAATAAGAGTAAAAATAATATTATCAATCTCTTCATTAAGTCTGCTTAAAATTAAGGCTTTTGAAATAATAAAGTCATCCTATCACTTTCTCCTATTTCAAGATATTTGTCTTTATCTTTGTCTTTGAGTCTCAGAGATGGCGGTAAGGTCCATACCCCTTTTGGGTAATTCTTTAAATCCTTATAATTTGCATTTATTTCAGATTTATCAACTAATACAAAGCCTACATTTTTTGCAAGATCAATAACAAACTCCTCTGTCATGTATCCAGAATTATACATTTCATCTAAAGAGATTTTATTGTCAGCCCTATGCTCAACAATTCCAAAATAACCACCAGAACGAAGAGCTGAAAAAGATTGTTTGAATATTTTTTTTGCATTTTCATCGTTATCTTTAACCCAGTTATGAACATTTCTAAAAGTTAAGACTGCATCAACACTGTTATCGTCAGCTAGCTTGTCAAATAGAAATATTGTTTCTACCTTGCTATACACTTCATTACTTTTTAGTAATTCATTATAGCTATTCCAAAGTCTCTTAGCATATCCGCCTAACTTTGGATTATAAGGAGCAACAATATATCTTCCTTTATCGTACATATACTTTGCTAAAATTTCAGTATACCACCCTCTTCCTGGAGATAATTCAATAACTGTCATCTCCGGTTCTATTCTAAAAAAAGAAAGTGTTTCATAGGGGTTTCTATATTGATCCCTAGTAATATTATGCTCAGATCTGTGAAGGCTATTTACTGAGTCTATTAAAGTATTTGCGAATAAAAAATTATCGAAAAATGAAAATAAAAATATAAATATAAATAACCTTTTCATAGTAACTCCAAAATATAATTTATTAATGAATTTAATCACCTATATATAATACTATTAATAAAAAGATTATTAAAACAAATATAGGATATAAAGCCCTTATAATATTTTTAATCATCTAATTTTCAGAATTTTTCATATCAGTTATCTTTTCTATCCTTAAACAAAAAAAATAAAATAATTATTATTATTCCCGTCCAAAAGTTTGAACTGCCAGATGTCATATTTAACAAATTATGCGCGAATAGCATATTAATTATATATGCAATTATTAGTGTAATTTGAGTATAATTTAAATTAAGTATATATTCTCTAATTCTCTTCATAATGTTTATTTACATATAGCAGACCAATTTACGGAAAAATAATGAGCTTCTTTAATAAGTTTCATCTCTTTATTTGAGGCCTCATTTTCATTTCCGATATTTATTAAATAAGCTTCTTTAATAAGAGTAATTGCCTTTTGTTTTAAGTATTTGCATTCTTCTTTAGTTGGATTATCAATTTTTTTATTTTTTAGATCTTTTTTATAAATATTAAGATTATTCCTTAACTTTGGCTCTTTATATTGTCCGTAGCCTGAAATAGTTAACAATATAACTAAAAAAAAACTTAATGTAATTTTTCTCATAAATTCTCCTATATAGAATGAAAATATTTTTGATATTTTATATTTATATTGATTTAAATTAATAATTGAAATTTAAAACTTAATTAAGAGTACAATACGTATAATTATATATTGTTGAGGATCTGTATTATTTTCACTTAATCATTTTTTAAAGTTGTTTAAGAGAAACCTAAACTAGCAGCAACTGCAATTGCAACAACTACAATTACAATTACAATCAGAGTTGCAGCAATCACAAGGATTTTTCGTTGTTTCATTCATATTATCTAAGTAGCTGATTTTATATAAAATTGCCATTTTTTTTTATTTTTATATATATTAACAAGATGAGTGATAAAACCAAAAGAGCATTGGAATATTTTAAGAAAACACTTGGCGAAGATAGTGAAGAATATATATTACTTAAAAAAATTTTATTGCAAGAAGAAAAAGATAATGATGATTAAATGACAAGTAAAATTAAAGATAGCATTGATATAGAGGTTTATTACAATGACACATGCCCAATATGCAAAAGAGAAATAGAAATTTATAAATCAAAATCTAATGGTATTCTCTACAAGGACTCGTCATTAATGGATGATAAATTCAACAGAAGAATGCATGCATATAAAAATGGACAAGAATTTGTTGGGGCGAGTGCTTTTATTTTAATCTGGAAGAATACTGATAGTTTTAAATGGTTAGCCTATTTTTTAGATAATAAAATCTGTATATTTCTGATGAATTTAATTTATGAGCCTTTAGCCTATTCTCTATATAAAATGCACTTAAAACGTAAAAAAAATTAAATGGCTTCGTAATTGGGTAAAAACTTAGAAACAAAGACAATCTTATTTTTATTTTCTACACTCCATTTAATTGATAGACTTAAAACTTCCATGACATCATCGTGGTTTCCGAATAATACAGAACAAGTTGGGTAAACCTCTAATTTGATATTTGAATAGTTTCTTAAATGTTCAATAAATTTTTCAATTACCGGCAGGTACTTATCTTCTAATGGATAGGCGGTGAGTTCGACTGATAATTTCATTATATTTCTCCTAAACAAAATTAATTATTAAGATTATAAATTTACCACCTTGAGATTTCACAATCATTTAGGTTAATTGCAAACATTTTACCATCATAAAAATACCAAGCTGATGACTCTATTTCTTTGACTTTTATTCCTTTTTTTACAGCTCTTTCACAAAATTCTCTTCCTAGAACCTTTGTGGTTATGCCTGTATCTTTTTTAATAATTATATCTGCAAATGTGTTTAAGTTTATTAAGTTAAGAATTAAAAATAAGAAAATTTTTTTCATAGATTGCTCCTGTTAATTATTGTAAAATAAAAGTAAATTCCAATTAAATATATTCACCGATAGAAATATCTTTAAATTCTCTAGCTTACTAGGGCTACTACCAAAAAAATTAATAAAACAATAATAACAATTAGAGCTCCATATTTATTACCCTCATTGTTATCAGTCAATTTTTGCTCCATAGCCTTTTCTTCCAGTTCACTTACTTTTTTTGAAATTTTAGGCAAAACTTGAAAAACAAAAATTGCAATCAAGACTATAGATATCATTACAAAATAAATCATCTTAAATTTCCATTAATTTCATTAGCTAAACATATAGGTAAAATTAGTGAACATGATTTACATTAATTAAATCGTGAAGCCCGTCAAACCATTTATTAAAAGAAAAGAGAAATATTACTATTATTACAATGATGGCTATAAATAATAATTTTTTTTTCATCTTTTAACAAAATTTGCTGGAGGTAGATAAATACAAACTACAAACTTTTGGTATTTTAATAATATCTTATTTTTTCTATTAGGAAAAAAATATTTAAAAAAAATTTATAAAATATGAAATTAAAATTAAGTTAAGTAAGTAAATCATCACTAATGCTGAACTCATAATTTTTTTTACTATGCTTCATTTCATCTTCTCTCACCTTAATAATTAAGTCCGATAATTTCGCATCTTTTTTTAAATTATAATAATCTATTGCTATAAGCGGAGCTGGTTTATTTTCAATCTCTCCCTTATTCACAAGATTTAAATATTCAGTATAACTTTTAACCGCCTCATCTTCAAAATAATGAATCATTCTATGTGCAGTTCTTGGGAAAAATACATATAACAAAAAATAAAAAATCCAAAATATAGATTGTGCAAAAATTACTAAAAGTCTTTCTAAAAGATTTGGTTTTGCAATTTCAATGAAGAACATCAAGTGCATTCGCTCATTTTCAGCCTCATCCAAAAGCTCCCTGATCATTGGTCCATAACCAGTCTTCATTTGTCTTAAACTTTTTAAATGAACCCACATACCAGCAACCATGCCGGGTACACCAGCTATTGTTTCTAACACTACGGCTCTGTGTCCAAATCTTTTAGCAAAAAATGTATCAGCAAAAAATCTAAAAAATTTAGTCATAAAAAGAGCAAACCAATCAGAAGTTTTATAAAAAATATAATATTTAATGGCTTGCACTTATTATCTCCAATTAGTGGTGAGCCCGACAGGGATCGAACCTGTGACAATCTCCTTAAAAGGGAG
>CETH01090549.1_pt1 | contig 11157 bp, 10 predicted proteins | sample 361461 | NCBI WGS metagenome assembly CETH01 (sample SAMEA2622695, study PRJEB7988) | marine metagenome | isolation source: saline water (ENVO:00002010), including
TATGAAGATAGCCCGCATCTTAAAAATGACGGTACATGGCAATTCATATATATGTATTTTCTAGGCCTCATTATCGGTGGAGGTACCAGTCAAATTCAAAAAAATATCATTGCCGAGCGAGGTCTAGGCATGCCTAAAGAACCAAAAGTAGATGGAGCATAAAATGTATTTTGGCTTATCAGAAGAACAATCCTTTTTTCAGGACAATGTAAAAAAGTATCTAGCAGAACATGCCACGATAGATAATATTAAGCATATTGCTAGTGGTGATGAGAAAAATCTTTCTGCAGAGATTCATCAAGGCCTTCTCAATCTAGGAATAAATGGGCTCTTAATTCCAGAAGAATTTGGTGGCCTGGGTCTGGATTTACTCTTTGCAGCCGTGGTTTCAGAAGCTTTGGGAGGAGGTGTCGGCCCTACTCCATTTATTGCACCCTATGTTATGGCACCAACAGCAATTAGACATGCAGGAAGTCAATCCCAGCAAAAAAATTATCTTTCTAAAATCGCCACTAATGAATATAGTTTTGGAGTTGGTTTCAGTGAATTCATTGGGAAAAGAAATGATGCTGGAATAACTTTTTCAGATAGAGGTTTAAATGGAAGGACTATGTTTGTGCTTGATGCAAATGACGCAACACATTTATTACTTACAGATGAAAAAGGTCAGATATTTGTTGTGGATGCAAAATCTGCAAACATAGAAATAGTCAAACTAACCACAGTTGATAAAACCAGACAATATTCTGAAGTAATTTGTAAGAACTTAGAGGCAGAACTTCTAGAAAATTCTTCAGACTTAGTAGAGCCAATCTACCGAGCAATCGATGCTGGCAGGATTATGCTTGCTGCAGATTCTCTTGGTGCTTCACAAACCATGATAGATAAGGCAGTTGATTATGCTAAGGAGCGAAAGCAGTTTGGCAGAGCAATAGGATCATTTCAGGCCGTAAAGCATATGTGTGCAGAGATGGCTGCAGATTTAGAGCCCTGTTACGCATTGGTTTGGCACGCTGCGCATTGCCATGACCATTCTCCTGCTGAGGCGAGATTAATGGCCTGTCATGCAAAAGCACATCTCTCTGAAATGAGTAAGGGTATTGCAAAGAAGGCTACTGAGGTTCATGGCGGCATGGGTTTCACAGATTTACTCGGCTTACATTATTGGTTCAAACGAATTGGATTAAATCGTCAGATACTAGGCAGCCCGGAACTTATTCGCGAAGAAGCATATAAATCTCAGGTTTAAATTAAATTTTTTGTAATCGCTTCTTCTAAGAGATGTAATCGGTCATTACCAAAAAACATTTTTTCTCTATAGAAAAAAGTGGGTGAACCAAATCCTCCACGCTCAATTAATTCATCAGTATTCTTTATTAAAAGATCCTTGGCCTCTTGTGATTTTATAAATTTTTTAAATTCCTCAGTATCTAAATTTGAATTTACGGCAATTTCTAGCAATAAATCTTCCTGGCTGATATCTTTGCCTTCACTCCAGTAGGCCTGGAACACACTGCTCGCAAACTCAACTAATTTACTTTCTGTTTTAGCAAACAAACAACCCCGCATTGCCTTGACTGAATTTACAGGGAATACTTTTGGAAAACTAATACTAATTCCTCTTACCTCAGACCATAAATTCAAGTCATCATTTGAATAGTTTAACTTTAAAGGGTTAGGCTTTTTTCTAAACTCATATACGTCTTGATTAACGGTATTAAAAACTCCTCCCACGAGTACTGGTTTCCATTCTATTTTTAGGCTATGTCTTTGAGATAATGGTAAAATTTCACTGAAAGCTAAATATGTCCAAGGGCTTGAACAGTCAAAGTAAAATTCTATATAGTTAGCATTCATTTTTAATAAATATTGTAAATTAATAATCTTGTATAAACAGAAAAAAGCTTTGAGCTTAATAGTGGCACTATTGCTTAGCATTAGCATAGAGGCAAAAATCAATATACCTGCTTCAGCTGAAAAACAAGAGCTGTGTAAGGAAATTTATAAAAAGATGACGAATGAACATTTCTTTAATGACAAAGACTTGAGCTCCATTAATTCTGAGATATTCGATGCATTACTAGATCAGTTAGATTCTCAAAAAATATATTTCACTAAAAATGAAGTTAGCTCATATAAAAGAAAATTTTTTAAATTTGATAATCCTATTGGCTATCAAAAAAAATATTTAAAATCCTCTCTATGCTCAATAGATTTAAAGTCAAATTTTGCATTTATAAATTTATACTTTAATCGTTTAATTGAGGCAACCAAATATCAACTTAAAGAAGTTAATAAACAAAATTTTGATTTTACCAAGAAGGAAATCATCATCATTGATGATGATCAAAAAAAATGGCAGAACAATAAATTAGAACTTCGAAAGATTTGGAGAAAGCTGGCAAAAAATGATGTATTAACATCCATGCTTGCTGAAAAGGAATTAGAAGAAGCAACAGAAACTATTGAAAAAAGATACCAAAATAGGTTGCGAAGAATCTCTCAGAGAAATGAGGAAGATGTCTTTTCAATTTCTATGAATAATTTGACATCTTATTTCGATCCGCATTCTTCATACTTCTCTCCAAAGTCAGCAGAGGATTTTGAAATGACGATGAGTTTAAAGCTCGAGGGAATTGGAGCATTACTTTCAACAGAAGATGATTATCCCACCATCGTCAGTATTGTGCCTGGGGGTCCTGCTGAAAAAACAGGTAAAATTAATCCAGATGACAAAATAGTAAAAATATCTCAAGTTGATGAATTAAAATCAACTCCAATTGATGTTGTTGGATGGAGGATAGATGAAGTTGTTCAATTAATTCGAGGTAAAGCTGGTACTAAAGTTGAGCTGGAGCTTATTCCCGCAAAAACCGAGGATTTCAGCGAAAGGAAATTTGTAACAATTACACGTGAGGAAGTAAAACTAGAGCAACAAGCAGCAAAATCTAGGGTAATTGAAATTGAAAGAAATATGCAAACAATAAAAATTGGCATAATAGATTTACCTACTTTTTACATAGATTTCACAGCATGGAGAAATAAAGATCCAAATTTCAGAAGTAGCTCTAAAGATGTTGAAAACATACTAAAAAAATTTAATGATCAAAGAGTTGATGCTTTATTAATTGATCTTCGAGGCAATTCTGGCGGCTCACTGTATGAAGCAAATAAATTAACTGGATTATTTGTATCCTCTGGAGCAACATTACAAGTGAAAGAAAGTAACGGCAGTATAAGACCATGGGGAGATGTTAGAGCCATGCAAATTTGGAAGAAGCCTATGGCTGTTATGGTTGATAGATACTCTGCTTCTGCATCAGAAATTTTTGCTGGAGCCATTCAAGATTATCAAAGAGGGATAATTATCGGCCAAAAAACATTTGGAAAAGGAACAGTTCAAAAATTAGATAAATTGAGCTCTGGGCAAATCAAAATTACTGAATCAAAGTTTTATAGAATTACTGGGGTCGGCATGCAAAGCAAAGGGATACATCCTGATATAACTTTACCAAGTACTTGGGATATTGAAGAAGTTGGTGAGAGTTCATTTGATACTGCCCTTCCATGGGATGAGATTAAACCGGTACGTTTCCAAAAATTTTCCATAGGAGCTTCTTTAATCTCTCAATTAAATGATGAGCATTTAATAAGAGTCAATCAAAGTCCTAACTTACAATATATCCTTGATATAAGAAAAAGATATGAAATCCAAAAAAATAAAGAAGTAATTTCCTTAAACTTAATAAATAGAAGAATTGAAAAAAAAGAAAGACAAAAATGGGCTTTAAATATAGAAAATAAAAGGCGTACCTCTCTTAATTTAGAGATTTTTAGTTCCTATAAAGCTATGCAGGATTTTAATGATGCCAAGAAAACTAAAGAGGACGAACAGGGATCTGAGATAGACGTTGATAATGACTATCTCTTAAATGAAGGCATTCAAATACTATCAGACTTCACAATATTTAATGGAAATATTTATTTCTCTAAAGCCGCATGAAATATGAAAATTGTATCTTTTAATATCAACAGCATACGAGCTCGCCCCCATCAACTTATTCATCTTAGAGATACTATCGATCCAGATATAATTGGTTTGCAGGAAACAAAAGTAAATGATCCTGAGTTTCCAATTGATGAAATTAAAAAAATTGGATACCACCCAGAGTTTTGGGGACAAAAAGGCCACTATGGGGTAGCAATTCTCAGCAAGCAGAAACCTGAAAATGTGCAAAAAGGTTTTGCAAGCGATTCAGCAGATGATCAAAAAAGATTCATTCAGGCCACATTTAAATGGAAAAGAAGGAAAATTATCATTATGAATGGATACTTTCCTCAAGGAGAAAACAGATCACATGAGATTAAATTTCCAAAAAAAATAAAATTTTATGATGATTTAGAAAAACATATCAAAAAACTTCAAAAAACTGAAGAGAATCTAATTGTAATGGGAGATTTTAATGTTGCTCCAACCATGCTAGATGTAGGTATAGGCGAGCAAAATGTAAAGAGATGGCTGCGTGACGGTAAAACTGCATTCTTACCAGAAGAAATAGAAATGTGGAATAAAATTAAGAACCTTGGCTTTATTGATTCATGGAGAGAAGAGCATCCTGAAGAAGGCTCTATTTACTCATGGTTTGATTACCGCTCCAGGATGTTTGATGATAATCCCAAAAGGGGTTTAAGAATAGATCATATATTGATTTCAAATAATCTCTCTAATGAAATACAAAACACAGGTATAGATTATGAAGCAAGAGGCATGGAAAAACCTTCTGATCATTGTCCTATTTGGGTAACACTTAAATAGAAAATATTGATTTTGAAAATTTTATCGCGCCCTCAATGGGACAAAAATTTGTATTAAAAAAATAATATTTTTAAATCTAAGACAGGAGAAAAATATAAATTTTAAAAAAATTAATTTCGTTTTGATGCAAAAAAACTTCTTAATAATTCAGCGCTTTCCTGATGGAGAATTCCATGCTCATAATGAACTCGATGATTAAGAAAGTTCTTATCTAGAAAATTATCTACAGAAATTATTGACCCTGTTTTTGGTTCAGGAGCAGCAAAATATAAATTTTGTATTCTGGCATCCACAATAGCTTTTGCACACATATGACAAGGCTCAAGAGTGACATAAATGTCGCACTCTTTAAGCCTATAATTATTAATGGTCTGACTTGCATCATTTATTGCAATGATCTCAGCATGAGAAGAGACTGAATTTGTGCTTATAACTTGATTGAACCCTCTCCCAATAACCATTCCGCTTTTAACTACGATTGCACCAACTGGAACCTCGTTTTCTTTATATGCAGTTTTAGCTAATTCCACTGCTACAGCCATGAATTTTTCTAGAAACATAGAATTATGCCTAGTATTTAGTTGTCTTACTTAAAGAAATTTTGCCCATTCTGCAAGCGGCCTTCTTTCTGACTTAAGTGCATTGATTGGGTCTGAAGCATCTTCATAGCCAATACTCATTCCACAAAACAAAATGTCATTTGAATCAGCTTTAACAAACTCTGAAACGCTATCATGCTTCATAGACCAAGCTTCTTGAGCGCAAGTATCTAAACCTACTTCTTTTGCAAGTAACATAAATGTTTGCAAAAACATTCCCAGGTCAGACCACTGAGGTGGGCCCATATCCCTATCAATGAAGCAAAAAAAAGCACATGGAGCTCCAAAAAAAACAAAATTTTGCATTACTTGAGAAAAGCGAGCTTCTTTATCCTCTCTTGGAATTCCTAATAATTTGTACATTTGTTCTCCTAATTCGTAACGAGAGGTTCTATATGGTTCTTTTAGTTTTGAGGGATATATCTCATAAGCTGGCTCCTCAGGTTTAGACCATTTACTTTGAAATTCTAAGAAGTCTGACATTGATTTGTTATTAATAACAAATATTTTCCAAGGTTGAAGATTTCCTCCAGAGGCAGCGCGAGAGGCTTTGCTTAATAATTCAAATATTAATTTATTAGATACAGGTTTTTCTATAAACTTTCTTACAGATTTTCTAGATTTAACTGCTTCAGAAACATTCATATTAATTTTTATTTGCCATCTTTATTAAAAACTTATTCATTAGATTTGAGATTAAATCATAATCTTGAATTTTTCCATTATTCAAGTCGCAAGTTTTTGAAAATATTCCAGCGAAAAAGATTTATGGGATATAGCTATGACCATCTTATATTTTAAATAACACTTTGCATTTAGAAAATTAATTTGATTAACCATCATGATGGAAGAACATTCATTTCTTTTAAAAGAGTGTTGTTAACATCTCTGACATTAAATTTTGATTCACATAAAGACCTTGATTCGGTACCCATTTTGGATCGTAAATCCCCATCAGTTAATTCCTTCATTACTCTTGCTGTCTCAAGATAGTCATACTTAGGGACCAAAAAACCATTGATATTATTCAAAACAGTTTCTCTACACCCTGGCGCATCTGTGGTAATTATGGGTCTACCCATTGCCATTGCCTCAAGATTGACCCTAGGAGTTCCCTCCTTGTATGAAAGAAGTACAAAAATGCTGCATCTGCTTATTGCAGTTGCGGGATCTTCAGCATAACCGCAATACTCTACTCCATATCTCTCATACCAGCTATCAATTATATCTTTTTCACTTATTGAATCAGGATGATTATCGGGATACCCATACAACAAAAACCTAGCATCAGGATGAGTTTTTTTAAGCTCTCTAGCTGATTTTGCATACTCTATTAAGCCTTTAGATTTTATTAAACGTGCCATAGTTAAGAATACTGGCGATGATGGAAGAGGTTCTAAAGAAAATTTTATTAAATTGACTCCAGAACCATTCACTATTCTTGCTTTGCTAGGATTAATTATATTATTTTCAATAAATAGTTTTTTATCGTCAGGATTTTGAAAGAATATAACTTTATTAAATTTTAAGGCCAGCCTTAATAAAAGGGAGCCAAAAAATTTAATTAATCTATCTTTAAAAGTTTTGTCATCAAATAAGTGTCCGGAACCTGTTATAAATGAGTATAAATTTGAGAATCCTGAGAACTTAGCTGCCAATGATCCTGATAAAATTGCTTTATGAGTATATGAAAAAATTAAATCTGGTCTAATTTTATGAAAAATTTTAACTAACTCTTTAATTGATAAAATTAAATTCAGCAAACTTAATCCTTTTCTTTCCAAATTAATATAAACAAATTGAACACCTCTTTTATCAAGTTCAATTTTTAACTCTGGTCTAATATCAGGCGCAAGAACATAAACCGCATAAGATTTTTTGATAAATTCATCAATAAATTCAAGTCTAAACCATACAACCGTATCTCCACTGCCAGACAGAAGTATCATTCTTTTTTTCATTTGGAGGGATCTTCCTTTAAAAATTTTTTGCGTCTTACAAATGAGGCTAAAACTGCGCCTAGTATATATCCTGGAGCCTTAACAAGATCAAGTAAAATCCCCAATAGCCCAACTAAGATCCAATTCAAGGGAAACAGATATGAGGTTTTAATTTTATTTTTAAGAGGAAAGTATATCCCCCTATATAAAAATGAAGCAGTAAAAATAATAGCCAGAAAAATTTTAGTAATATGGGGTATGTACCAAACAGAGTCCTCTACCCATTTTGCTACCACTCCATTCCAGTTAATTACTGAAAATACTGCTAATACAAATAAAAAAAATTTTAAAGAATTAGCTCTAAAACTATTGCGAGTAAACGATCGTAAAAAAACTCTATTAATCGTAAAACTAATAAATACAATAAGAAATAAACTAAGAAAGAAAACCTTAGTTATATGCGGTATGAAAAAACTACTATCCCATCCAACAATATAATTCCATTTAGGTATTATGATGATACTAAGCAATAGAATAATACCCAGATATAAATCTTTTACATTGTTTTGAATATCTAAGAAAGAGCCATGGATTTGGTAAATAAAGAACTTTTTCAATGCTGCAAACAATGACTTAGGCAAGGTTGAATAACTTAAATAGTTTTTTTCAGGCAAGAAATAACTAAGCGAATCCCTAATTTGCATCTTCCATGCTATATCTCCACCAGATCTTACTCCCTCAACAATTTTATGACTCTCAAGAAATTTAGCAGTTTGCATTAAAGAGCCTGGAGCTGTCTCATGTCCAATACTTCCATATGTTGATGCTCTTAATAGCTCTTGAAACCATGTATGTGCATAATATTTTGTTCTTCCAAAAATTACATCGTAGTTTTTTTTAGAAATTAACTCATAGTAATCTTTAAGCCAAGCTTTGCTTGGAATAGTGGATCCATCAAGAAATGCTATCCATTTGTATCTAGCTATTGATGCTCCAGCATTAGTTGCCTCATATGGAAATGCCCTCCCTTTAGGGAATCTATTTTTAAAGAAAGGTAGTGATGAAAAATAAAATAAACGATAGAGCAATCTATCATATTTATAGGCCCTTCCAACTCTTAAATATCGAATTGGGACAGATAATTGAAGATCTGTAATGTTATTTTCAATTTGGCTTGATGAACTCGAATCTGCCAAAATTATTTCAGAAGGCAATAAATCTTGAGAATCAATGCTAAAAATAACTTTTTTAACATCTATGAAATTATCAAGAGTAGGTATTACAACGCTAATTTCTGATTTCATACACTTAAATTAGATATTTTACTTTTTATATGACAAAACAGTCCAAAAAGGTTCCCTTTCGGAGAACTCTATTTTTTCAAAGCCTGAATTAAGAAGCATTTCAGAGATTTCATCCTTGGTGAAACGTTGCTCTAGTCTGGTACCAAATCGATCAAGGGCATCAGTCCGCAAGATATAAAATGATTCATTACGGTACCAAGTTAATGGAAAATTCGAAACATCAATACCTATTTTCTCTGCAATTAATGCAAATCTAGCTATAGGCAAATATACAAATAGAGCAATTATTTGCGAAATAGAAAATTTTATAACAAATGGTAGTTTGCTAATTATTCTTCTAAATAAATCAGTAATTTTCCAAAGTAAATAGTAGCTTTTTGGTTTGTTATCAAACCTATAATAAAGATATAGTAAAAATGGAGCTCCAGGTTTTAGTTTTTTCGCACATGCTTGCAAGGCAAGAGATGTATCAGGTATGTGGTGAAGAACTCCTAATGAATAACCAAAATCTTGTGAATGGTCCATCAAAGAATTACTATCCACTCCCTCGCATTCAAATGAACAATTTTTGGAATGCTGTAAATTTATCTTAGCTTGTTCTAGAGCTACTTCGCTTGGATCAATACAGTTTAAAAAACCAACCCTTGGAGCAACAAATTTAGCCCAGCGACCTGAGCCGCACCCCATATCAAATCCCTTTCCATCAATTAGATCTTCAAATGGAAAAAGGTGGAAATAACTATCAAAAGCTGAATCAAGCAAAGATTGATTCATGTCTTGATGATTGAATGCTTCCCACTCTTTTCCAAAATCATTAACAACCTTATCGTCTATGTTTTTTTTTATCATAATTATATTTGATTATAATCTCAAAATAGGAGATTTATAATTTAATAGGGTCTTAGTGACCCTATTTCTTTTTCTATCTGTAACTAAATAATTCTTTCTGGCTCTTGAATTTGGCTCGCCAAAACTACAGCAACAAGAGCAAAACATCCCATAATATTGAAAGCTATAAAGTAAGTATCTTGAAAACCTATCAATATGCTTGTTATTAGAATTCCAATTGGTTGAAGCGGGGAAATAATTGGAGATGATATGCCTCTAGCTTTTCCAAGATTATGTGCCCCAAAAGTTCTTAGGTAGCACGCCGTCATAAGAGGAGTTGCAGCACCAAAACCTAAACCAAATATCAATGCACTTAAGAGAAATATACTTGGTTCATTGAAATAAGTAATTCCAAAGATTCCAATTGCTTGAAGGAACATCGCCATCATTGAAGGATATGCAGCTTTCATCATGTCCATGAGATATCCAAATATTATTTTTCCTAGGACTCCACCAAAAGCAGATAAAGCATAAGCAAAAACATATTGTTTAACAGGAAGACCTAAAATATTCCAAGTTTCATCTAGCCCCATTTTGCTTGCATGAATGGGTAAGAAAGCTAGCACACCCATCATTGAGAGAAATTGAAAAGCAAATGCTAAAGATATTATCCAAAAAACTTTTTTAGATAAAAGATCTTTTGCGGTCATCTCCTGAGGTAAAGATTCTTCTTCATTGTCTTTTTTTATACCATCTTTAACTTGATTAACAATCTTTGGATCATCGATCACAGTAAAAAAGATAAGAGGCAAAATAATGAAAAGAACTATAGAAGCAAAGATTACATAAACATTTCTCCAGCCCACTAAATCAAGAAGAGGATCAACAACCAAAGGAAGTACAACCCCTGAAAAGGAAATACCTATTGCAGCAATACCTAGCGCTCTGCCAGCATTTTTATCAAACCAATTTGAGATTAATTTAGCTACGGCTAAATTTCCCATCATAATTGATCCCAGGGCAAGAATGGTAAGATAAATTGTCAGAAGAGACCAATAAGAATTTATGAAACTTAAAGAGAAAAGTGCTACGGCATAAATTATAGCCCCGATCATCATAAATTTTTTAACAGAATATTTATCAAGGGCGCGGCCTATGACAATTGCTAAAATTCCCACAGGTATAAAATATAATGCGGAAGCCATACCAAGCTGACTTTCGGTCATGCCTAGTTCTGATATTAGGTAAGGCCAAATGACAGGAAAGCTATAAAAAATGAAACCTACAACAGTGAATTCAAGGGTAAGACCCGTAAATACCATTCTCCACCCAAAAAACTTCATTCCCACTCTATAGGTAATATCCTCTGAAACCAATATCTAAGGGGGTTTCAAAAAAGTTTGTATCAACTTTGTATAAGAGAAGTCTCATTAATATGGTTTATATAACCTTTCATAAACTTCTTGCAAATTTCCTTACTTTTTGCATGTTCTTTTCAAAGTCAATTTTTTTCATGTTAGGAAGTACCGAATAAAACCTTAAATACTTTGTCTTTAGTCCTCCGGATTGAAATATTGATTTTTTCAATCTTCTGTAAGGAATATTATCAAAGAAAGAAAAGTTAAAATAACTTACCATTGGCCCTCCATAAGTCATTGAAACAATCCCAA
>CETH01142155.1_pt1 | contig 11148 bp, 9 predicted proteins | sample 361461 | NCBI WGS metagenome assembly CETH01 (sample SAMEA2622695, study PRJEB7988) | marine metagenome | isolation source: saline water (ENVO:00002010), including
GATGTCCTGAAATACCTGCTTGACCTCCAATCATAACATTATTACCTAAGGTAGAACTTCCTGCAAATCCGACCTGACCAGCAATTATACAGTTTTCTCCTATTTTGACATTATGAGCTATATGTATTTGATTGTCTAAGTACGTATTTTTTCCAATAATTGTGTTTGATAATGAGCCTCTATCGATTGTTGAGCCACAACCAATTTCCACATTATCTTCAACTATTACTACACCAATTTGTGGATATCTAAAGTTTGAATTTTTATTTGGAAAGAAACCAAATCCTTTTTTTCCTATAATGCTTCCATCTAAGATATGAACATTATTTTTAATTAATGAATTTCGAATTATAACATTAGATCCAATTGAACAATTATCACCGATAGAAACATTTTTCTCAATAATAGTATTGTGTCCTATAAGGCAATTTGACCCAAAATTTACATTTTTACCTATTAAAACATTTCTTCCATGTTTTACTGAATCTTTAAATTTTGTGTGATTTATATCTTCGACAGAATTATCAAAATCGTCATTGACTGAGTCTGGGTAAAAGATTTTTGTAATTTTAGCTGTATGTAATAAAACGTTATCTGAGACTATTGGCTTACATGTATTCGGTAAAAATGACTTGAGGCTATCAGAGGTTATACAAAATGATGCTTTGGTATTTTTTGCTACCTCAAGATATTTTTTTGAGTGAAAAAAAGTAATTTCTCCATTTTTAGATGAATTTAAATCTTTAATATCATTAATTTTATCATCTTTAAATTTTTGATTTTTTAAACCTATAGAAGTTATTAAAAAACTAATCTTATGTGGCCCTGTATTTTTAAAAAATGGATTTGACATCAATAACTTTAATATCAAAACCAAATTTAAATGCTTATCAAGATTTATTGCTAATTATTTCCTATCTACAATTGTTGCTGACCATTGAGCATCAGCCATTTTTTTTCCATCAACAAATGCATCACCTTTATATTTCCAAACTCTTCCGTGAGATCTGATGGCCTCAATATTTAATTCTAATTTGCAGTTAGGTATAACTGGACTTCTGAATCTAGCTTTATCTACCGTCATTAAAAATACTAATTTGTCTTCATACTCTTTTTTATCTATTCCAGCAGCAGTTAATGCTGCAGCTGCTTGGCCAAATGCCTCTACAATTAAAACACCAGGCATTACTGGTTGACCGGGGAAATGACCCTGTACAAAAAAACTATCCTTTTTAACATTTACAATTGCAGTAGCAGAAAAAAGTTTTTTAATATTAATGAGCTCGTCAATAAGTAGCATTGGTTCTCTATGTGGTAATAAATTTATAATTTGTTCTTTATTTAGTCTATCTGTCATTTTTTTATTTCAAATTTTCTTATTTTATCATCAACTACTTTTAATAAATCACTTGTGACATCTAAGTTCGATTTACCAATTAGCATTTGATTTGAAGACAAAATTATATCTATTTTATTCGTTTCTGCAAATTCTTTTAAAATCTTATTAATTTCAATAATAAAAGACTTTGTAACTTCATCTCTTTGTAAATTAATATCATTTAATTGTTTTTTATTTTCGTTGTTAAAAATTTTTACTTCTTCACTCAGATTTTTTATTTTCTTATCAAATTCATTAGTCTCTAAAATATTTTTTTGGGAAATAATTTTTTCCTCTTTTTCTCTGATTAATTTTTCATCATTTTTAATTTTTTTGATTAATTCTTCATTTTTTTTATTAAAAAAACTTGTTATATTTTTTCCAGCAATTGAGGTTTTAATTATTTTATCAAGATTTGCATATACAATATTTTGACTAAAAGAATTTTCAATAATACATAAAAATAATATTATAAAAAATGAAATTTTTTTCACTAAAAAGTAGTACCTATATTAAATCTCACATTTTCAGTTTTATCATTTGAATGTTTTGTGAGAGGAATAGAGTAAGAAAGACTTAATGGTCCTATAGGTGTAAACCAATCTAGAGCTATGCCTGTTGACGATCGGACTTTACTATTATCATCAATAGCTGAGCTATAATCAACACCCCACACATTGGCTGCATCAAAGAATAAACTAAGATCTAATTCTTGAATCTCTGTTAACAATCCAGGTAGTGTTGTTGCAAAATTTATCGAAGAACCAAAGTTTCCACCAATATACTCTGTACCATCTTTAGGTCCAATTTTACCTGGTTCAAAACCTCTTAGTTTTCTAGATGGAATAAATATTCTTTTAGTTATTCGCGCATCATCATTTGTCAAAGAATTTGATGTAGCTGTGAAAAAACTAAAAGAATAAATTGCGTCTCCTTCAGTCTCAAAATACTTAGAATAGTTTAATTTATTAATAAGGGTAAAATCCTCTGTGTATAAAGGCAGTTCTTGAGAAAATACAAATTTATAACCATCTGATGGATTGAAATTTTGATTTAATTTGTTCAGTGATAATGAATAATCTAAAACTATATCTAAATAGTCTCCATCTTGTTTTTTCTTTGCAGATGAAGCTAATGATGTTGTATTGATAGTTTCATAGGAACTTTCTATCGTTGGGGAGAAAAAAATATCTCTATACTGTTCGTATGAAGTTCCAAATACAAAAGCTGTTTTAGTTGTCTCATAACCAAACGTTGCTAAATTATCAACCTCAGATCTTTCAAAACCCCTATTAAATGATCTATTAGAGTTTTTGAAATTAGGTTCATTTAAAAAAAGCTTACCTGTTAATGAGTCATCGGTAAATGAAAACTCACTACCCAATTTAATACCTTCTCCTAAATAATTATTTTCACTAATTCCAAAACTTAAACTTGACCCGCTAGTACCGGTTCCAGCACCTGCAAATATTTCCCCTGTTGGTTTTTCTTCGACTTTAATATCAATTATTTTAGTCATATTTTCATCAATAGTTTGAATTTTTGTTTCTACAGTCTTAAATAATCTTGTAGATCGTATATTATTGAATGACTTGTTAACTAATAATTCATTGAAAGGATCACCTTCATCAGAAAGTAACTTGTTTCTTATTACTCTTTCGGAGGTTATAGAATTACCAATAATATTTATTTTTTCAATGTAGAATTTTTTTGTATCTTTCAGGTTTATTGTGAGATCAATTTTATTATTATCAGTTATAGTTTCATTATAAGTAGCGCTTACAAATTCATAATTTCTATTTAGAGCAATTTCATCCACTTCATCTAATATATCTTCAATTTTATTTAAAGAATAAGATTTTGATTTTAGATCTAGTAAAATTTTATTAAGTGTTTCAAAATCTTTAATATTATAATCGACTGGTATATTTAATTCTAAATTATTGAAATAATATTTTTGACCTGCATCAATATTATAGATTATTTCAAATTTTCTGTCTTCAACGATTTGTGCAAAAGAGCTATTAATTTTAACATTATAGTAACCATTATTTTTATAGAAGTTTTCTAGAAGATTTTCGTCTAATTTAAACCTTTTAATATCAACGTGTTTTTTGCTAGAGATGAATTTCCAAAATCTTGCTTCTTCAGAAACTATGACTTTTCTTAATTTATTATCTTTAAATATTTTATTTCCAATAAATTTAATTTTTTTGATCAGTGCCTTTTCACCAAGATTAATATTATATATAATATCGACAGTGTTATTTTGATTGGTAACAACTTTTGAGTTTATTTCTGAAAAATAATATCCATTAATTCTTAAAGCATTAAGAATTTTATTCTGATCATCTTTAATTTTATTTTCTACAAATGATGATTTTTCTTTTAAAAAAATTATATCTCTGATTGACTCAATTAGAGAAGTTTTTTTTATGCCTTCAATTTTAACGGTTTGTATTAATGGATTTTCCTCTAAATCAATAAATAAAATATTATTTTCAAATTTAATTGATATATTTTTAAAAAAGGAAGTTTCATACAAATTTTTAATTAATTTATTTAAATCATCTGAGGTAACATCGTCATTCAAATTTATACCACTAAAAATTTTTACTGTTTGATCTGATATTCTGTCGTTTCCAGAAATTTGAATTTCTTTAACAATATCTGCCATAGAAATACTGGAAAAAAAATAAATTAGAAATACAAAAGATTTAAATAAGATTTTTAAATTATTTCTATAAATTAACGTTTTCATTTACAATTTTTTTAGTTAAATTTTTAACATTTAAAATTTGTCTAATAGAGTTAGGAGTTATCATATAGTATTTTTTTAATATTTTAAAATTAATAATTTTGAATAGATAAAAGAATATATCTTTATACTGAATTTTTTTATTTAAAAACATGTCAACTAATTCATCGTTTATTGTAACTAAAACAGTTTCAAATAAACTATCTTTCTTAGGAATATGTTTAAGTATATTCAATGATTTAAATTTTTTACTATCCGGTTTAGTTAGGTTTAGGTTGTTGAATTTACTTAAATCAAAATCTTTTGTTTTATAAAAATTATATGAAATATTTTTATCGTATATTGAATTATATATAGGTATTTCCATTTTAGTCTCATGAGCTAGAATTTTAATTGTTCCATTATTAAATACGACAATTGCGTGCACATAAGAATTAGGGTTAATTAAAATTTTTATTTTTTTTAAATCAATATTGAAAATTTTTTTTGCCTCTATAACCTCAAACACCTTGTTCATCATTGTAGAGGAGTCGATTGTAATTTTCTTTCCCATCTTCCAGTTCGGATGTTTTAATGCATCTGAAATAGTTATATTTTTGGTTATTTTTTTTTTATAAAAAGGTCCACCAGATGCAGTAATTATAATTTTTTTAATTCGATTGTTAGTTGTATCGTTTATCAATTTAAATATTGAAAAATGCTCTGAGTCAACTGGTACAAATTTTGTTTTATTTTTTACTAATTCATTTTGTATTAAATTCCAACCACATATAATTGCCTCTTTATTAGCTATAGCAATTTTTTTTGTATATTTTATGATCTTAAGTGTTGGCTCTAATCCATCTATACCTGCAATTGCATTGATACTATAATCTATTTTTTTTTTTATTATTTTATTAAAATTTTCAAAATTATTATAAATATTTATCTTATTTTTAATAAACTTTTTTTTCCATTGTAAATATTTATCCTTATTTAAAATTATTACATTTTTAACATCAAATTCTTTTGCTTGTTTAAAAATTATTTGAGCATTGTTATTTGTTGTAAGCAGAACAATAGAAAAGTTTTTTTTATCTTTTTTTACTAACTTTAATGTTGTAATCCCTATTGATCCTGTAGAACCAAGTATTGCAATTTTTTTTTTCATATAATTTTAATTAAATAAAAAAATGGAAATACAAAAATCATACCATCAATTCTATCAAGTAAACCTCCATGTCCTGGTAAAATTTTTCCTGTATCTTTCAATTTTGCCTTTCTCTTAAAATATGAAATTGTCAAATCTCCTATTTGACTAATTAGAGAGATTAATAAAACTATTATTATAAAATACATTCCAGCATCGGGAATTTCATCAGTATATTGATACTCGTAAACAACTAAACCTGCTATTAAAGGTAAAAAGAAACTACCAAAAACTCCTGCATATGTTTTTTTTGGACTAATTTTAGTTAATTTAGGTCCTTTAAAAATTTTACCAAATATATAACCACCTATATCTGTAAAAATACAGATAGTTATAATGAATAAAAAATCTTTATAATTTTCGTTTTCTCTAAATTCGAATACTGAATAAAATGAAAATAGTAAGAAAAATATTCCTAAAAATTTTAATAAATTATTTTTTTTACTCATTATAGCCCACTCATAACTTGCAACTAAAAACAAAATACTTAAAAAAAATATAAAAAAAATCGAACCTTTAATGATAAAGAATATTGATATAGGTATCAATATCAAAGAAGTTATTAATCTTTTTTCAAATTCTTTAATCATTAAATTTTGCCGTAATTTCTTTTAACTTTTTTGAATTTAATTAAAATTTTATTAAAGTCGTTTTTGTTAAAATCTGGCCAAAGTTTTTTTACAAAAAATATTTCAGAGTAGGATAATTGCCACAATAAAAAATTACTTAATCTATTTGTATTTCCTGTTCTAATTAATATGTCTGGATCTGGCATATTTGAAGTATATAGGTTTTTTTCGATATTTTTGATGTTTAATGGGATTTTTTTTTTCATTATCAATTTGAAAGATCTCAAGATTTCATCTTTTGAACCATAATTTAAGGCTAAATTAATTTGTAATTTGCTATTTTTCTTTGTGAGTTTAATTGCATTGTTTATTGAATATTTAAGTTTTTTTGGAAATTTATTTAAATCACCTAATACTTTAAATTTTATATTATTTTTTAAAAGAATGCTCAAATTTTTTTTTAAGTAATCTTCTAATAGACCAAACAGAAAATTAATTTCATATTTAGGTCTTTTCCAATTTTCTGTTGAAAATGTATATAGAGATAAATATTTAATATTTTTTTTAATTGAAATATCAATTATTTTCTCTACAGTTTTAATTCCTTTTTGATGGCCATACTTTCTTGAATTATATTTTTTTAGACCCCATCGACCATTACCATCCATTATTATGGCAACGTGATTAATATCGCTCATATTGTCATTATTTCTTTTTCTTTTGAAATAACTTTCTCATCTATTAATTTAATATTTGTATCTGTTAGGTTTTGAATACTTTTTTCAAATTTTTTTTCTTCATCCTCGGATATATCTTTTGATTTTAATAACTTTTTAAGTTCATCATTTGCTTCTCTTCTGATATTTCTTATCGAAACTTTGCATTTTTCTCCAGTTGATTTAATTATTTTCTTTAACTCTGTTCTTCTTTCCTCGTTTAAATCAGGTATTGGTAATCTCATTAACTGCCCATCTATTTGAGGATTTAAGCCAAGTTCAGATTTTCTTATAGCTGAATCAATTAATGAAACATTATTTATATCCCACACTTGAACATTGATTGTTCGTGGCTCTGGGATTGTAATTGTTGCGATTTGATTGATTGGCATCTTTTGACCATAAACTTCAACTTTTACAAGATCTAGCATGCTGGCGTTTGCTCTTCCGGTTCTTAGTGAAGAAAGTTCTTTAATAAATAAATCAATTGTTTTACTCATTTTATCTTTATAGATATTATCTTTAAACATTATTCCCCTATTTTGTATCTTACAAATTCTTTAACTTTCAAGTTAGCAATATTTAATTCTGAGATAACATCTTTAACTTTCTTTTTGGGTTCCATCACCCAATCTTGCGTCATCAAGCTATTTTCCTCTTTAAATTTATTTAACTTACCTAAACTAATTTTTTTTGCAATTTCCTCTGATTTACCAGAGTTTTTAAGTTCTTCAGAAATTAATTCTTGCTCTTTATTTAAAACCTCTTTTTGTATTTGTTCTGAATTTAAAGCCAAAGGATTTGAGGCTGCAATATGCATCGATAACTGTTTACCAAAAGAATTTATTTTTTCGTTTCTTTCTGAAGTTTCAAGGCAAACTATAACACCTAATTTTGAAACATTATCTTTAACAACTGAATGTTGATAAGTAAAATTTTTGGAACTTTTATTTTCAATTGTTATATTTCTACCAATGGTAATTTTCTCACCTATTTTTGCGATTAATGATACCAAATTATCATTTACAGTTTTTCCATTTTTCATGCTGCTTTCATTTAATTTCACAAGATCTGAATTACACTGGTTATTAATTTCACTTAGCTCTTGAACGAAATTTAAAAAATCATTATTTTTCGCTACAAAGTCAGTTTCGCAATTCACCTCTATTAATGAAGTTTTATTATCATCGCCACTTACAACTATTACTCCCTCTCTTGCATCTCGAGACATTTTTTTTGTAGCTTTCGCAATACCTTTTACTCTTAAAATTTCTACAGCTTTATCTAAATTTCCATTGGATTCTTTTAAGGCAGCATTACAATCTTTAAAACCAGCACCGGTTGACTGCCTTAATTTTTTTATCTTTTCAACATCACTCATTTTTAAATTGATACAATATTAATTTAATTTAACGTCTTTGATTTCTTTTGGTGCTTGTTTTAATGTGTCTATTTTTTTCTTTTCCAATTTATTATCTGTTTCTTTTTTTGTATCCATATCTTGAGGAAGGTCTTTTTTTGCACTTAAAATTGTTTCTTTAATTAAGTTACAATAAAGTTCTATTGATCTTCTAGCATCATCATTTCCAGGTATCGGAAAATCTATATTCTCGGGATCAGAATTAGTATCTAGAATAGCTATTATAGGAATACTCAATTTTATTGCCTCTTTTATTGCTAAAGATTCATAATTTGTATCTATTACAAAAATTAAATCAGGAGATTTTTTCATATCTTTAATTCCCCCTAAGGATCTTTGTAGTTTATCTCTTTGTGTTCCCATTTTTAAAAGTTCTTTTTTGGTAAAACCTCTGTTTTCGGATGACAGATTTTTATTTAATACCTCTAATTTTTTTATTGAATTAGAAATTGTTCCCCAATTTGTTAGCATTCCACCTAGCCACCTATGGTTCACATAATATTGGTTTGTATCTTTTGCTAAGTTTGCGATACTTTCTGCTGCTTGTTTTTTTGTAGATACAAATAATATTTTACCTTGCGTAGATATTGTTTCATGAACTTTTTCTAAAGCTTGTTTTATTAATTCAACAGTTTGGGTTAAATCAATAATATGTATAGTATCTCTTCTTCCAAAGATATACTTCTTCATTTTTGGGTTCCATCTAAGAGTTTTATGACCTAGATGAACTCCAGCTTCTAAAAGTTGCTCAATTGTTATATTTGGTATAGTCATTGTCCTTCCCGGTTATGCCTCCACAGTAATTGCCCTTTTGGGACCGGAGGTTTTTCAACCAAATACTGTGTGCGTTTATATATTTTTTGAATTTTTTACAATTATTTCAGGTTAATACAAGTTTTTTTTTAATGTATTTTTAACGTAACACCAGCGTTTTTAAGCTTTGATATTATTGATTGATCTATTTTTCTTTTTTCACTTAATTTATATTGGTGAGCAACCTTATTTTCATATATATTAAGAGTTACATCTGTTTCGCCAGGTACTGAAATTAATTCTTTTATTTCATCTAGAATATTCATATTCGATGAATTTATTTCGATTGATTTGATAGTCTTATTAGCAAGATCATTTATTTTGGTTATTGTTCTGACATTTATTCTAAAGGATGTGCTGTCTTGAGAAATATTTTTTATTAAATTCATAAAAACAGAATTTCCTTCCTTTAATACGTCTCTTTTTTGTTCAAATAAATCTGAAAAAACAAATAATTCAAAAACACCACCTAAGTCAGTAAACTTAATAATAGCATACGACAATCCTTTTTGATTCTTTTTTTCCTGTATTTTCAAAATAGTGGCAGCTATAACACCTTCTTTTTTACTTTCATCATGATGATAATCAATAAAATTTAGTATACCGTATTGTTGAAAGAAATGTTTATACTGATTAAGTGGATGATCTGAGATAAAAAATCCTAAAGTTTCAAACTCTTTAGATAATCTATCCTCGGAAATAAAATCATCAGTTTTTAATATTAATTCATTATCATTTATGCCTTTTGTATCATCAAATAAATTGATTTGATTGTAAGTTTTGCTTTCAAATAAATTTTTTGATTTTAAAATTAAATTTGGAATAGAGTCAAATATTGATTTCCTATTTGCATTTAAACTGTCAAATGCACCAGCTTTTACAAGTCCTTCCAGTTGAAGTTTATTTATATCTTTTGGGTTTGCTCTATTAATAAAATCAAATAAATTTTTAAATTGGCCATTTTTTTCTCTCTCTTTTACTAAATTTGATATTGCTTCATAACCTACATTTTTTATAGCACCTAGAGCGTAGTAAAAATTGTTATTATCTGAGGTAAAATCGGCAAAGCATTTATTAATATCCGGCCTTATTATATTAATTTTTACTCTTTTTAATTCATCATAAAATTCACTTAGCTTTTTTTGATTTGATAACTCCATAGACATAGATGCAGAAAAGAACTCATTTGGGAAATATGTTTTTAAAAATGCTGTTTGGTAAGCAATAACCGCATAAGCGGCTGCATGACTTTTATTGAAACCATATTCTGCAAATGGTTCGATTTTCATAAAAATTCCTGCTGCTATATCTTTTGCAATACCATTTTTCTCTGCTCCATTTATAAATCTTTGTTTTTGTTTTTCTAACTCTGCTCTCTTTTTTTTTCCCATTGCTCTTCTCAATATGTCTGCTTCTCCTGCAGTAAATCCTGATAACACTTGAGCTATTTGCATTACCTGTTCTTGATAAATAATTACACCATAAGTGGGTTCTAAAATTTCTTTGAGCTTTGGATGTAAATAATCTGGTTCTCTCTTTCCATGTTTACAGTCATTATATATTGGAATATTGCTCATTGGCCCAGGTCTGTATAAAGCAACTAAAGCAATAATATCCTCTAATCTATTTGGCTTCATATTTATTAAAGCATCTTTCATTCCAGAGCTTTCAAGTTGAAATAAACCAACTGTTTTACCTTCAGATAACAATTTGAAGACATTTTCATCCTCAAAATCGATTTCTTCTATATTAAATTTATTATTTTTTTTATCTCTTATAATTTTTTGAGTTTTGTTAATCACAGTCAATGTTTTGAGTCCTAAAAAATCAAATTTTACCAAACCAGCGTTTTCAGCAGAATACATATCAAACTGAGTTGAGGGAAGTAAGAGGTTTGAAGACTGATCCTTATAAAGAGGTACTATAGAATTTAATTTTTTGTCAGCAATTACTACTCCTGCTGCATGTGTTGCAAAATTTCTGTTTAGTCCTTCTAATTTTAAAGACAGGTCTACTAATTTTTTTACTCTAATATCTTCATGAATCAATTTTTGTAATCGTGGTTCTGAGTTTATACATTCTTGAAGTTTCATTGGTCTTGAGGGATCAAAAGGTATCATTTTACAAATTGAGTCTACAAAACCATAGGGTAATCCAAGAACTCTACCAACATCTCTAATTACCATTCTTGCCTTGAGTTTTCCGAAAGTAATAATATGGGCTACACTATCTTTGTATTTTTTATTTAAATAATCGAAAACTAAATCTCTTTTTTCTTCACAAAAATCTATATCAAAATCTGGCA
>CETH01023857.1_pt1 | contig 11141 bp, 8 predicted proteins | sample 361461 | NCBI WGS metagenome assembly CETH01 (sample SAMEA2622695, study PRJEB7988) | marine metagenome | isolation source: saline water (ENVO:00002010), including
GAGTAAAAACTAACTAATGGCAGATTTACGAGAATTAATTCAAAAAGTAACACAGGCTAAGGATAAGTTAGAGTTACAGAATCTAAAAACCCAGTTTTTAGGAAAGAATAGTCAGATCAGTCAAGAGTTCAAAAAACTCGGGTCTTTGTCTGAAGATCAAAAAAAAACAAGAGCAGCTTCTCTTAATAATGAAAAACAAAAAATTACTGAAGCTATTAATAGTAGATTTAAAGAATTAGAAAAGTCTGAAATAAATCAAAAACTTCAAAAAAACAAAGTTGATGTAACATTACCGGCTCGAGAAAGACCAAATGGAAAAATACATCCTGTTTCACAGGTTATTGATGAGATTTCATCAATATTTTCTGAAATAGGTTTTTCAGTTGCAGAAGGACCAGATGTAGAAACTGAATATAATAATTTTACAGCTTTGAATACTCCTGAAGATCATCCAGCTAGAGACATGCACGACACTTTTTATTTAGATGACAATCAAAAAATTTTATTAAGAACTCATACATCGCCTGTTCAGATTAGAGCAATGTTAGATGGCAAGCCACCATTTAAAATTATTGTTCCAGGCAGAACTTATCGTTGTGATAGCGATCAAACTCACGCTCCAATGTTTCATCAACTTGAAGGACTGCATATTGACAAAGATATAACTATGGGTCATTTAAAAGGATGTCTTGATTATTTTGTTAAAGAATTTTTTGAAGTTAAAAAACTTCAGATGAGATTTAGACCAAGTCACTTTCCTTTCACAGAACCTTCAGCAGAAGTTGACATTGGTTATAGATTGGAAAACGGAAGAATTATTGTTGGTGAAGGAGATAAGTGGCTTGAAATATTGGGTTGTGGAATGGTTCATCCAAATGTTTTGAAGAATGCTAAAGTTGACTCAAAAAAATTTCAAGGTTTTGCATTTGGAATGGGAATAGATAGACTTGCAATGTTAAAATATGGAATAAATGACCTTAGATCTTTTTTTGAAACTGACTACAGGTGGCTGAATTATTTTGGTTTTGATCCTTTAGATGTTCCAACAAACTACAGAGGGTTGAGCAGATGATAATAACTTTATCATGGTTAAAAGATCATCTAAGCACCAATGCAAATTTAGAAAAAATAATAGACAAACTTACCGGGATAGGTCTTGAAGTTGAGGGAATAAATCAGAGTCAAGGTGAACTATCTGATTTTAAAATTGCAAAAGTTTTAAAAGTAGAGAAGCATCCAAATGCGGATAAACTAAAGCTTTGCAATGTTAGTTTGGGCAATGGCAAAATCACGAAAGTAGTTTGTGGGGCTGCAAATGCAAGAGATGGTCTAATTAGTGTATATGCTCCTCCAGGTTCTGTAATTCCAAAAACAAAAATGAAATTAAAAGTAGCTAAGATAAGAGGAGTAGAGTCACATGGAATGCTTTGTTCTGGAAGTGAACTCAATATATCAGATGAAAGTGATGGAATAATCGAGCTAAAGAAAAGAGATAAAGATATTGGAAAAAACTATTTTAAAAGCAAAGGTGAAAAAACAATTGATTTATCAATTACACCTAATAGACCCGATTGTTTGGGTATTCGTGGAATAGCTAGAGATTTAGCATCAGCAGGTTTAGGAAAACTTTATCATTTAAAAAAAACAAAAATTAAACAAAATTTTTCTCAACCTATTAGAATTTCCATTACAAAAGAAAAAACCCAAGGATGTATGTCATTTGGCGCCTGCTATATAAGAAATATTAAAAATAAAGAGAGCCCAGCGTGGTTAAAAGAAAAAATAATTTCTCTCGGCCTCAAACCAATATCTGCAGTAGTCGATATTACAAATTATGTGATGTTAGATATTAATAGACCTCTGCATGCGTATGATGCAGACAAAATAGATAAAGAAATTATAGTAAGAAATTCAAAACCAGGAGAAAGTTTCGAAGCATTAGACGGTAAACAATATAAACTTAAGTCTAATATGTGTGTTATCTCAGATAAATCAGGACCGTTAGGTCTCGGTGGTATTATAGGTGGCATACGATCTGGAACTGAATTTGAAACAAAAAATATACTTTTAGAAGCCGCTTACTTCTATCCTAATTCTGTAAGAAGAACATCTGGCATTCTAGATATCGACACTGATGCAAAATATAGATTTGAAAGAGGCATAGATCCAAATTCAATTAAAGAAGGTCTTGAAGCAGCAACAAATTTGATTATTAAAATTTGTGGAGGAGAGGCAAGTAAATTCTACGTCGCTGGAAAATCTCTGGTAAAAAATAAAATTATAGAAATTGATAATAATAAATTTAAAAAAATCATAGGAATCTCTATTTCTTCAGCAGAAACAAAAAAAATTCTTAACTCTCTTGGATTTAAAACTAAGATTTCTAAAAAAAGCTTGAAAATTGAAATTCCAACGTGGAGACCAGATATCCGTGAGGATGTAGATATTATTGAAGAACTTATAAGAATAAAAGGATTTGATAAAATTTCTTTAGTCCACCCTGAAAGAATAAGATCTAAGGAAACTTTAAGTTTTAAACAAAAATTATTTCATTTATCTCAAAGAGCTGTAGCAAACAAAGGATACCTGGAAGCTGTGACATGGTCGTTTACTGACTCCAATATTGATAAAAAATTTGCACAAGGCAAAAGTGAAATTAAAATTGCCAATCCTATTTCAAGTGACCTTGATGTATTAAGAAGATCAATATTTTCAAATTTAATTATTTACCTAAAAAAAAATCAAGATAGGGGATATATTGATCTTTCTTTATTTGAAATTGGTCCAACTTTTTATGGGAATAAACCTGGTGAGCAACAAATTGTTTTAGGTGGCTTAAAATCTGGTGTAGCTAACAGAAAAAGTTGGGACTCCAAACCTAGAAATATCGATGTTTTTGATGTTAAGGCAGATGCAATAAAAACTTTGATAGAACTAGGAATTGATGAGGATGATTTACATGTTAGTAGTAAAACACAAGATTATTTTAACCCAGGAAGATCAGGTTCTGTAAATCTAAAGTCAGAAAATGGTACCAAACTTGCTTTTTTTGGAGAAATTCATCCTGAAATAATTAATTATGTAGATTTAAAGGAACAAAACATTTGTGGATTTGAAATTTTTCTAAAAAACATTCCACAACCCCAAAAAAAATATCGGCTTACTAAAAAGAATTACTACGTATCGGAATTTCAAAAATCAGAAAGAGATTTTGCATTTGTAATTGATAAAAATTTTAAAGCAGGAGATGTTGAAAAAATAATAAATGAGGCCGACAAAGAATTAATTAAGAAAGTCTTAATATTTGATGTTTTTGAGGGTGGAAATATGCCTGAAGGAAAAAAATCTATAGCTGTTAATGTCACAATTCAATCAATGAATAAGACACTTTCTCAAAAAGACTTAGATCAGGTTAGTCAAAAAATAATAAATACTGTAAAAGCTAAGACTGGCGGAACAATAAGATCCTAATGTCCGATATCAATAAAGTAAGAAACTTTGCGATTATAGCACATATCGATCATGGCAAATCCACTATTGCCGATAGAATGATTCAAATTTGTGGCGGTCTCTCAGCAAGGGAGATGAAGGAACAAGTTTTAGACTCCATGGACATTGAAAGAGAAAGAGGAATTACTATTAAAGCTCAAACGGTAAAATTAAACTATAAATCAAAAAACGGGGATAAATATATTTTAAATATTATTGATACCCCGGGACATGTTGATTTTAGTTATGAAGTTAGTCGTTCACTTCTTGCTTGTGAGGGTTCCGTATTAATTGTTGATAGTTCTCAAGGAGTAGAAGCACAAACTTTAGCAAACGTTTATCAAGCCTTAGACTCAAATCATCATATTATTCCGGTATTAAATAAAATAGATTTACCCGCTTCTGATACGGAAAAGGTTAAGAAACAAATAGAGGACGTTATAGGGGTAGATACTTCAAAAGCTATTTCCTGTTCTGGTAAAACAGGCGAAGGCATCGAAGATATTTTAGAGTCTATTGTAAAAGATCTTCCACCACCTAAAGGAGACCAGTCGTCCAACTTAAAATCTCTATTAGTTGACAGTTGGTATGATAGCTATCTAGGAGTTGTCATTTTAGTTAGAATTCTTGACGGAAAAATTAAAAAGGGAATGAAAGTAAAACTGATGTCCACAGATCAAGATTATGAAATAGAAAAGGTAGGTGTTTTTACGCCTAAAGCTAAAGATGTAGAAGAATTAAATGCTGGCGAAATTGGTTTTATAATAACAGGAATTAAAAGTTTATCAGAAACGAAAGTGGGAGACACAATATGTGATTCAAATAACCCTCTAAAAAAACCTTTGCCAGGTTTTAAACCAAGCAAACCGGTTGTATTCTGCGGTTTATTCCCAGTTGATAGTTCAGAATATCAAAAACTTAAAGATGGTTTAGCAAAATTGAAACTAAATGACTCAAGTTTTTCATTTGAACCCGAGTCTTCAAGTGCCCTCGGACTTGGATTTAGATGTGGATTTTTAGGTTTGCTGCATTTGGAAATTATCACACAAAGATTAGAAAGAGAATTTGATATTAATTTAATAACAACAACTCCAGGTGTAATTTATAAAGTTAATAAAATTAATGGAGAAATAGAAGATCTTCAAAATCCGACTGCAATGCCTGATCCTTCACAAATTAAATTAATTGAAGAGCCATGGATCAAAGCAACAATTATTACACCTGATGAATACTTAGGATCAATAATTAAAATATGTCAGGATAAAAGAGGAATACAGAAAGATTTATCCTATTCTGGAAATAGAGCTGTTTTAGTTTATGAACTACCACTGAATGAAGTAGTCTTTGATTTTTATGATAGGTTGAAATCTATAACAAGCGGATACGCAAGCTTTGATTATGAGATTACAGGATACAAAGAAGGTAATCTAGTTAAGCTAGGCATTTTAGTAAACAATGAACCCGTTGACGCTTTATCCATGATAATTCATAAAGAATTTGCACAAAATCAAGGCAGATTGGTATGTGAAAAGTTAAAAGATTTAATACCAAGACATAATTTTATGATTCCAATACAGGCAGCAATTGGTGGAAAAATTATAGCGAGAGAAAGCATAAAAGGATTCAAAAAAGATGTGCTAACAAAAATTCATGGTGGAGGAGCAAGGGATCGTAAAAGAAAGTTGCTAGAGAAACAAAAAAAAGGGAAAGTCAGAGCCAAACAATTCGGAAGGGTTGAAATTCCACAAGAAGCTTTTATAGGCGTGTTGAAAATCAACAAAGAAAATTGATGAAAAATGATATTTTAATAATATCTAATGAGGCAATTCATAAAAGTGATAATATATATAATTGTGAAAATTTAGATCTTAAATCAATTCCAGAGGCATTAAATGTTAAAAATAATGTAAGATTACTTGGGCGTACATCAAAACTAAAAAAAAACTATGAAATAAATGGTGTAGATACGTTAATCTCAGGAAATATTTTATCTTATCTACTTCAAATTATAAAAATTAACAAAAAATATCCTTTGACGAAAAATTTTGTCATTTCTATTTCCCCGTATACTTTTTTAGCTTGCATCTTAATATTTTTTTTAAAAAAAAAACCTTTAGTATATTTGAGAAGCAATGGTTTTGAAGAATATAAAGCTATTCTAGGATTCATAGGACCATTAATTTATAGCGTGATGTTTTTCTTGGTGACAAAGATTAGTAAACTCATAAGCTGTCGAAAACATCTTTTAAATGGAAACAATGGGGAAATTGTCTCACCTTCACATTTAACAAATAAGTGGTTTATGAAAAATACTGAGGTAAATCTTAAAAAAATTAATTTGCTTTACATTGGAAGATTAAAAGTAGAAAAAGGAATTTTTTCTCTGGTTAAAATTCTATCTGAAAATAATATTGAAGATATTAAACTTACAATAGTATCTGACAAAGAAAATCATCATAAGCTAATGAAAAAAAATTTCTTAAAATTATTTGACTCTCAATCAAATGAAAATTTAATTCAATTTTATGATGAATGTAATATTTTTATTTTACCTTCTTTTACAGAGGGACATCCTCAAGTGTTGGATGAGGCCTTAGCAAGGCAAAGGCCTGTATTAGTTTTTAATGAAATAGCTCACGTAAAAAGAGATAGAGAAGGTGTATTTGTTATAGAAAGAAATTTTCAATCTTTCAAAAATAAGATAGATTTCATAATTAAGAACTATTCAGAAATTCAGTCAAAAATTCGATCAAATAAATCTGTCCTGCCTACAGCAGACAAGTTTATAGCTGAATTAGAGGACATATTAGTTAAAAGTTAAAATAATTAATTTTTTTTAATTATTTCTTTAATTTCTCCAATTTTATTTCTATTTGTCATTGTGCTTAAATCACCCAGATTTTTTTTATTTAGAATCAAATCCCTTAATAGTCTTCTTAAAATTTTTCCGCTTTTTGTTTTTGGTAATTCTCTTAAATTATAAAGTTTTTTGGGTATTGCGTAGCTTCCAAAGTTAGATAATAAAGTTTTTTTTACTTTACTCTCGATTATATCTTTTTTAACATTTGTAACTATAAATATATTTAATATAGAACCTTCTAAGTAGTCATCAGTGGCAACAGCGCAGGCCTCAATAATATTTTTATTTTCAAGCAATACAGATTCTATTTCAGCAGATCCAATTCTGTGACCCCGTATATTAATAACGTCATCTGTTCTTCCATGCACTATAAGATTACCGACTTTGTCATAGCTTCCTGAGTCAAAAAGCCTAAAATTATTTTCATTATCCCAATATTTATTCCAAATTTTTTTACCATTTAATACTCCAGACATGCATCCTGGCCATGGATTTGAAATTACAACCTCTTTTTTCTTGAGTGACTTGTTACTTATAAGTTTTAAACCAAAAATTTTTGAAGGACGTCCTACTGTGCCAAATTTAACTCTAGAAACGCTTTCATTATATTTTGGTGAACTGATTATACCGCCTGTTTCAGTTTGAAAATAAGTGTTAATAATTGGTTTATTAGTTAAATTAAAATTTTTAGAATACCATTTTGCTACTTCAGGCGCTAAAGGTTCTCCCATTGAACCTAAGGATTTAACGCTTCTAGACAATATTTTTTTTGATTTAAGTGATCTTAAAATTCTAATTAATGTTACAGGCAAATAAATCACTGTTGGCTTTAATTTTAATAAAATCTTTTTAAAAATTTTTTCATTCAAAATGATGGATGGTTTTTCGAACAATATTGTTGTCGCTCCAAAAGATAAGGGGCCATAAAGAGCGTAAGTATGCCCATTAATCCATCCGGCATCTGAAGCAGTAAGTACGATAGAGTTTATATTCATCCCAAAATTATTTTTACAAGTATATTTTGCAAAAGTTAAATATCCACCCGTAGAATGCACAATACCTTTAGGTAAGCCCGTAGACCCAGAAGTGAAAAGCACAAATAAATTTTGCGAGCTCTCTATTTTTTTACAAAAAACTTTTGAGTCTCCAAAAATTTTTGAAGTATTTTTTCTTAAATTTACTTCTTTGACTCCCTTTTTTTTGTTTTTTTGCTTTTTTAAATAAATTAATTTTATTTTTTTAAATTTTTTTAGTGTAGGCAATATAATGTTATTAAATCTTTTTAAATTTGTATTACTTACAAAAATATCCGGTTTAAAAAGTTTAATTCTTTTTTCAATTGCTTCTTTCTCTAAGTCTTCAAAAATTACATTGTGCGTTATTCCGAGCCTAGAACAAGAGAGCATACAAACAGCTGACTCAATTGAAGCTGATGAATGTATCATTACTCTTTTGATTTTTTTTCTAAAATTATTTTTTAAAAATTTTGAAAAATAATTTACGATAATAAAAAGTTTTTTATAAGAAAAGTTTTCTATTTCTCCTTTTGAGTTAATCTCATGTATAGCTATTTTATCTTCTAGTCCTCTCAAAATATTTAAGTCTAGGCAGTTAAAACACACATTTGTTTTACCTTTTAAATACCAGCTCGGAACTTTCTTGAATTTATTAAATTTTAAAATTTCTTTTGGAAAATTATACCAAAAAATTTCATTTGCTTGTTCTTTCCAGTATTGACTCATTCTATTTATAAATGCTCTTTTCATTAATAAATTTATAGTATAAATCTTAGTAATTAACAATTGTAAGAAAATGAAAAAAGAAAAAATCAAAAAGGAAACTTTTAAGATAATATCAGATACTTTAAAGGTCGAAGTAAAAAATGTTTCTCCACAAAAAACTGCAAACGATTTCGAAGAATGGGATAGTTTGTCAAACGTTAGATTAATTTTAAATTTAGAAAAATTTTTTAAAATCAAAATAAATACCTCAGAGGCTTTTGAATTAAAAAATATTAATGACCTTTTAAAGTTAATTTTAAATAAAATTAAACAAAAAAATTAATAATGTATTTTAACTCTCTTGAGTTTATTTTTATTTTTTTACCCATAACTTTAGGAATATATTTCTTTATAAATAAATTAAAAAATTACAAACTGATGATATTGTGGCTAATATTTGCATCTTTATTTTTCTATGGATGGTGGAATATTAAATATTTAATATTAATTATATCTTCAATTTTAATAAATTTTATTTTTGCTTATATTTTAAATTCTAAACAGAGCAAAATTATTCTGTCGCTTGGTATCCTTATTAACTTAGTTATCCTAAGTTATTTTAAATACGCAAACTTCTTTTTTGATAATATAAATTTGTTATCAGGTACAAATTTTAAATTTGAAAAAATCATTTTGCCATTAGGAATATCTTTTTTCACATTTCAACAAATAACTTATCTGGTAGATACGTATTTAAAAAAAATCAATAATCACAATATTATAAAATATTTTTTATTTGTTACTTTTTTTCCTCAATTAATAGCTGGTCCTATAGTTCATCATAAAGAAATGATGCCTCAGTTTGAAAATGGTATTAGTAAAAATTTTAAACTAAATAATTTTTTAATTGGATTATCAACTTTCATAATTGGATTATTTAAAAAAGTTGTGATAGCAGATAATATTGCACTATATTCCGATCCAATATTTTTTGCTTCAGCTAATGGATTAATTTTGACTTTTTTTGAAGCATGGGGTGGTGCTACAGCATTTATGCTTCAGCTTTATTTTGATTTTTCTGGTTATACAGATATGGCATTAGGGATTGCGCTCTTATTTGGAATTACTTTACCTATAAATTTTGCTTCTCCATTCAAATCTAAAAATATTTCTGATTTTTGGAGATGCTGGCACATTACTTTAACTAGATTAATAAGAAATTATATTTATTTACCCATCTCACTAAATTTGACCAGATTTTCTATGAATAAAAATTTAAGTTCTCCAATAGCATTTTTTTTAAGTATTTTCTTTCCAACAATGATTGCATTTTTTTTAGTAGGTTTGTGGCATGGCTCAGGTTGGAATTATATTTTTTTTGGTTTATTAAATGGATCTTACATAGTAATTTTTAATATTTGGCAAAATTTAAGAAGTAAGTATTTAAAATACCAAATTAAAGATAATTTTTTACTAGATTTAATTAAAAAACTATTTATTTTTTCTATAGTCACTTTTTCTTTTGTACTCTTTAGAGCTAGCGACATGAGTAGTGCCGTAGAAATTTTAAAAGCTATGCTAGGTCAAAATGGAATTGAAATGTTTGATCTTTTTAGAATTGGAAAATTTGCTACAAACCCTTATGAGGGGATATTATATATTTTTATTTTAATCGGTGTGATTTTTTATTTGCCGAACACACAGGATTTTATCTTTAATGAAAATAAGAGTAGCTTCAATATTGAAAATAAATTTTTTAATATTAATAAAAATATTTTTATCAAATGGCAACCAAATGCGCTCTGGGGATTTATATTTGCATTAATACTCATAATTTCAATTATGTTTGTGTCAAATACAAATGAATTTTTATATTTTGAATTTTAGTAAAATAAACATGAAACAAAAATTTTATAATTACAAAAAGTATTTACAAGTATTCTCTCTTACTTTTATAATTTTTCTTCTTATTATTTTGCTTGTAAATTTAAATATAGACCCAGGTAAAGTTTATCCAAATAAGTTTAAATTTTTAAATAATAAATCCACAAACGTTGATGATGTAGTAAATTCGTTAATTAAAAATAAAAATGGCATAATTTTAAAAAGCGGTATCTTTAACGATAGAGATTTGGCAAGGTCTTTTTCAAAAAATATAAATAATGCTGATTGTATTATATTTGGAAGTAGTCATATACAATTAATTAATCTTACAGGAACAAATAAATCTTTTAAAAATATTTGTAAATCAATTTTAAATTTTGGGATTAATGGAGGTGTTATTGAAGATTATATAGCTTTATCTAAAAATATTGATTTAAAAAAAAATAGTGAAAATAAAAAAATTTTTCTTTCCATTCATCCGTGGACACTTAATCTTAACAGGGATAACAGATGGCAGAGAAATATAGATGATTACGAATTTATCTTGAAAAAAATTACAAATTCTGAAGGAGAAAAAACTAAAAAGAGTCTTTATAATAATTTATTAATAAAGAATTTATTTAATTTTGATTATTTTGTTGAATCAATAAAAAGTTTTAAAAATCGAAATAGTTCTTTAGATTTTGTTTATGATTTAGAAAAAAAGTATAAATCACAAATTTTATTATATGATGGAAGTATTATTAAACCAGACAAAAAATTTATAGATGCAGAAAAACATATCAAAAAAGGTCTTGCTAATTATAAAATCCAAAAAAATAACTTGATTGATAAAAATGCTATTTTTTTGCTCACAAAATATATTGAATATTTCGAAAATAATTTTGAAATAATTTTTCTGTTATCTCCATATCATCCAGAAGTATGGAAAAACAAACATTCGGATGTTATAGATGCAATGCTTCTTGTTGAAGATAAAGTCCATTCAATTGCTAAGAGAAATAAAATTAATGTTTTGGGCTCTTTTAAACCTCAAAAAGTAGGTTGTGATGAAAATGAGTTTTTTGACTTGCTACATCCAAAAAAGAGTTGTCTTTCAAAAATAGAGAAATTAAAATTTTATTATAAATAGTAATACAAGGAGAGATGGCCGAGTGGTTGAAGGCGCACGCTTGGAAAGTGTGTAA
>CETH01074728.1_pt1 | contig 11141 bp, 9 predicted proteins | sample 361461 | NCBI WGS metagenome assembly CETH01 (sample SAMEA2622695, study PRJEB7988) | marine metagenome | isolation source: saline water (ENVO:00002010), including
GTCGCCATGTATAAGTTTTAAAGGAAATGAAAACATATTTTTAGTAGTTAGAATCAAGTTTTTATTTCCTTCCTTAATAATTTTTTTTGTTATAATATAACCATTTGGATCAAATTCTGAAGGTATATTAGTGTAACCCATTGTCTTTATTTCATTTTTTTGTTCCTGATTTAGTTCTTTTTGCCATAACTTTTTTGTAAAATCTGGAGCTGCAGCTATTGTTACTACACCTTTTATTTTTAATGGATTCATTAAACCAATTTTTAGAGCTATCCATCCTCCCATACTCGAACCTATTAGTATTTGAGGTTTTGTAGGTACTTTATTTAATACTTCTGCTGCATCTTCAATCCATTCTTTAAAAGATGTATTAATAAATTTTTCAGAAGATTTTCCATGCCCTGAATAGTCAAATAAAGTACACTCATATTTATTTTTTTTACACCATTTAAATATGTATTGAGCTTTGGTTCCAGTCATATCTGAACAAAAACCACTAAAAAATATAAAGCCAATTTTAGATTCACCTTTATTATATTGATAGGCAATTTTTCTATTATGGCTTGTAAGTAATGTTTTATGCATTAAAGTAATTTCATATTATTTATTTTATTTTTATTAATATAATTAAATTTATTTTTGAAAGAATTTTATGACAGTAGATATTAAAAATTATAGAGTTTTGCAAGTTTTACCTCACTTAAATAGTGGAGGTCTTGTCTCTGGTGCTGTAGAAATTTCTAATGCTTTACAGAAATCAGGACACTATTCTTTTGTTGCTTCAAATGGAGGAAGAAGAGAAAGAGAAATAACAAGGGAAGGAGGTAAAGTTATATTATTGCCACTTTCGAGTAAAAACCCCATAACTATATTTAGAAATATTTACAGATTATCTAAAATAATTAAACAAAATAACATACATGTAATTCATGCAAGGAGCAGAGCTCCTGCTTGGAGTGCTTACTTTGCAGCAAAAAAAATGGGTATTCCTTTTATTACTACTTTTCACGGAACGTACTCTTTTAAAGGAAAATTAAAAAAAAAATATAATAGTGTAATGACTAAAGGAGATAGAGTTATAGCTATAAGTAATTTTATTAAAAAACATATTATTAACAATTATTATGTTAGTAGTGAAAAAGTAGTTACTATTCACAGAGGTATTAATATTGATACTTTTAATCATTTAAAAATTTCTGATGAAAGGTTAATTTCTTTTTGTAAAAAATTTAATATACCAGAAGATTATATTGTTATTTTATTACCTGGGAGAATAACAAGATGGAAAGGACATAAAACTCTGATAAAGGCTGTTGCAATGCTTGGAAGAGATGATTTTATTTGTTTATTTGTTGGTGACACGCAAGGTAGATATAAGTATTTTAATGAATTAAATTCAGCTATTGATAAATTAGGCTTATCAAATAATTTTAGAATTATTGAAAATCAAATTGATATGGCAGCTATTTATAAATTAGCAGATGTGGTTGTTTCCGCCTCTACTGACCCTGAAGCCTTTGGTAGGGTAGTTGCTGAGGCTCAAGCTATGGGTAGACTTACAGTTGCCGTTAACCATGGAGGTGCACCAGAAATTATTTTAAAAGATATAACGGGTTGGTTGTTTGAACCAGGAGATTCAATTGATTTGTCTGACAAAATAAGTAAAGCTCTAAAATTAGACGATTTAGAAAGAAAAGAAGTATCTTCTAAAGCTATACAAAGGACAGTGTCAAATTTTAATAATGATACAATGTGCTTAAAAACTTTAAAAATTTATGCAGATCTAATAAATAGTAATAATAATGAAAAACAATATATTAGTAATTAAACATGGTGCCTTGGGAGATATAATACTTGCTGGTTCTGCTATGCAAGCTATAAGAAATTATCATAGAAATGATAATATTATTTGCTTAACTACAGCTGCATTTGAAGGTTTATTAAATTCTTCTCCTTGGTTTGATAATGTCTTTGTGGATTCTAAGCCAAAATGGAATAATCTTAAAGATTGGAGTGTATTAAAGAATTTTTTTAATAAATATAATTTTATAAAAGTTTACGATCTTCAGACTTCAACGAGATCAAATTTATATTTTTATTTTTTTTATATATATAAAAATTGTAATTGGTCCGGAATAGCTATTGGTAGTAAATATAGGCATAAAAATAAGAATAGGAAAACTATGCATACTATTTATAGACAAAAGGAACAATTAAAATTTGCCGGTATTAAATATAATTACTTCCCTGATTGGGGATGGTTGGCTATTAATTATCAGAATAAAAGTATTTTACAAAAAGAGAAATTTGTAATTATTGTTGCTGGTACAGCAAAACATAGAATAAATAAGAGATGGCCAGAAGATAATTTTGCTCATTTAATTGAATCCTTATCTAATATTGGAATTAAATCAATCCTAGTAGGAGGTAAGGAAGAATTTAAATATATAAATAATATTATTAATAAAATTAAAAAGACGATAAAATTTATGCCTTTAAATTATGCCGGTAAAACTTCTTTTAAAGATTTAGTTTATTTAAGTAAGTATGCATCTTGCGCTATTGGAAATGATACAGGGCCAATGCATTTATTAGCTTCTAGTGGATTAAAGTCTATAGTATTATTTGGGGCGGGATCTAATCCTGATTTATGTGCACCATTGGGAAAAAACGTTCGTATTATAAATGAAAAATATATTACGGACATAACTGTTGAAAATGTATTTAAAGTTATGAAAAAAATAGGAATAGATTGAAAATTATATAAAATAATATATAGATAATTAAAATAGGATTAATTTATCAAATTTTTATTTGTTTTTATTAATAAACTATGTATTTTTTATAATATTTGAATATTTTAATTTAGAGGAGCAGAAGTATAAATAAAAAAACTGGCAAACAAAATCCCTTTTCTGAAGATTTACACAAAATCAACAATCAAATTACAACAGATCCTATAAGAGTTATAGATAGTGAGGGTGCAATGCTTGGAATATTGCCTTTGAAAGAAGCAATTGAAAAAGCAGAAGATCAGGGTTTGGATTTAGTAGAAGTATCTCCTAATGCAAAACCTCCTGTCTGTAAGATTATTGAATATGGTAAATTTAAATATGCTGCGCAGAAGAAAGCAGCAGAAGCGAGAAAAAAACAAAAAACTGTAGAGGTCAAAGAGATTAAATTTCGACCTAATATAGATACAAACGACTACGAAATAAAGATGAGAAGTGTAAGAAAATTTATAAATGCTGGAGATAAAGTAAAAATTACAATGCGTTTTAGAGGTAGAGAAATGACACACCAAGATATTGGGGTTAAGGTTCTTAGGCGTATAAGAGAAGATTTAGATACTACCGTAAAAATTGAACAATTTCCTAAATTAGAGGGAAGACAGATGGTTCAAGTTTTCGCACCAAATATATCTGATAAGGTTAATAATAAAAGTGAGAAGAGACCGACGCCTGAAAAAGATTAATAAATCCTATAAATTCTCTTTTATAACTTGCATATTTTGTTATAGATATATATATAGGACCTCTAAATATTAAGGATTTTTAAGGAAAATAGAAATGCCTAAGATTAAAACAAAAAGTGGTGCAAAAAAGAGATTTAGCTTAACAAGTTCTGGAAAAGTAAAAATGAATCAGGCAGGTAAGAGACATGGAATGATAAAGAGAACTACTAAATTTATTAGAAATGCTAGAGGTTCTACTGTAATGGTAGATGCCGATGCTAAAATAGTAAAAAAGAATTTTTTAAGAAATAGCTTATAAAAATTATTGATGAAGAGGAAATAAAATGTCTAGAGTTAAGCGTGGAGTTACTGCTCACAGTAGACACTTGAAAGTTATAAAAGCTGCAAAAGGTTCAAGAGGTAGACAAAAGAATACATTTCGTGCAGCTATTCAAAGGATTGAGAAAAGTGGTCAATATGCTTATAGAGATAGAAAAGCTAAAAAGAGAACTTTTAGAGGTTTATGGATACAAAGAATCAATGCTGCTGCAAGAGAATTAGGTATGACTTATGGAGTCCTTATTAATAAATTAAATACAGCGGGTTTTGATATAAATAGAAAGATGTTAGCTGATCTAGCTGTAAGAGAACCAGAATCTTTTAAATCTATAGTAGAAAAAGTAAAGAATTCCTAAAAATTATCAATATATATAGGCTTTTTTATAATCTTAAATTATAATAATTTTAATTAAAAATTATTTAATTCTATATATTTATTAAATGAAGAGTTTGAGTAATAATGTCTAACATTAAAGATATCGAAAATAATATATTAGCCAATATATTTAAAACCAATTCATCTGAAGGTTTACAGAAAATAAAAATTAGCGAGTTAGGAAAAAAAGGACGAATTACTCTTTTAATGAAGTCTTTATCAAAAGCTACTAATGATGAAAAAAAAGTTTTAGGTAAAAGTTATAATGAATTACGTATTAATGTATTAAAAGCATTTGAATTAAAAGAACAAGAAATTAAAGATGTAAATATAATCAATAGGATAAAAAATGAAAAATTAGATGTTACTCTTTCAATTAGACCTGGAGAAAATAATGACGAAGGAAAAATTCATCCTATAAGTAGGACAATTGATTCAATAATTGATATATTTGCAAATGATAATTTTACAGTTGAAACAGGCCCACATATTGAAAATGACTTTAATAATTTTACTGCTTTAAATATTCCAGATGATCATCCAGCAAGACAAGATCATGATACATTTTATATTAAAGATAGAAATAATATAGAAAGAAAATTGCTAAGAACTCACACTTCACCAGTTCAGATAAGAACAATGGTTAATCAAAATCCTCCAATTAGAATAATTGCACCAGGCCGTACTTTTAGGTGTGATGATGATGCAACGCATTCCCCGATGTTCCACCAAATTGAAGGATTAGTAATTGATAAAAATATTAATATGGGGCACTTAAAGGGGCTTATAAAGTCTTTTTGCGAAGAATTTTTTGAAGTAAGTAACTTGCCAGTTAGATTTAGACCTTCATATTTTCCATTTACTGAGCCTAGTGCAGAAATTGATATTGGATATAACAAAAAAGGTAATACTATAAAAATAGGAGAGGGTTCAGATTGGCTAGAAGTTATGGGATGTGGCATGGTGCATCCAAAAGTTTTAATTAATTGTGGCTTAGACCCTAAAGAATGGCAAGGGTTTGCTTTTGGTTTAGGTGTAGAGAGGTTTGCAATGCTTAAGCATGGTATATCTGACTTAAGAAACTTTTACGAAGGAGATATTCGCTGGTTAGATCATTATGGTTTTAATTTAATAGGTGGGCCTTCAAATACCTGGTTAAATTTTAAGGAGGACTAAGAATTGAAATTTTCTTTGTCATGGCTATCTGAGCATATAGAATTATTACCAAATACTAATACAGAAATAATAAGTAATAGTTTAACTAATTTAGGATTAGAAGTAGAAGCTGTATTAGATTCCTCAGAACAACTAAAAGGTTTTATAATTGCAAAAATTATTGAGATTACTCCTCATCCTAATGCAGATAAATTAAATATATGTAAAGTGGAAATTGGTGATAAAAAACTATCAGTAGTATGTGGTGCTACTAATGTAAGAAATGGTTTAAAGGTAGTTTTTGCTCCAATAGGAGTAACAATCCCTTTAAATGGGCTTGTATTAAAAAGAAAAGATATTAGAGGTTTTACTGGGGAAGGAATGTTGTGCTCTGCTGAAGAATTATGTCTTGAAGAAAAAAGTAATGGAATAATTGAATTAACTGAAGATGCTCCTGTTGGAAATATTTATGCAGACTGGGTTGGTCTCTCTGATCCTATATTTGAAATTGGACTTACTCCAAATAGAGGAGACTGTGCTAGTGTTTTAGGAATTGCTAGAGAATTAGCATCTATAGGGTTAGGAAAATTAAAAAATAATACTAAAGAGGCAATAAAAGGTAATTATAAATCACCAATTGAATGGAATATAAAATTAGATTCTAAAAATAAAAGTGCTTGTCCCTATGTAGTAGGAAGACATTTTAAAGGTTTAAAAAATATTGAGAGTCCAGATTGGTTAAAAAAGCGGCTAAAATCAATAGGCCTAAAACCTATTTCTGCACTGGTTGATCTTACAAATTTTATAACTTTTGATTTGGGGAGACCATTACATGTTTTTGATGCACAAAAACTTTCAGGAAATTTATGCATTAGGATGGGAATTTCTGGAGAAAAAATACTAGCTTTAGATGGAAAAAATTATAATTTGGATGAAAAAATCATGATGATTTCTGATAGTGATAATGCTGTTTCAATTGCAGGAGTTATGGGAGGAGAGGATAGTTCCTGTGATGAAAATACTACCGAAATGTTTTTAGAGTCAGCTTATTTTAATCCCAAAAATGTTACTACTTCTGGAAGAAGTTTAAATATTCAATCTGATGCTAGATATCGTTTTGAAAGAGGAGTGGATCCTACTTTTGTTGATGAAGGAGTCAATATTATGACTCATTTAGTAAAAGCAATATGTGGCGGAGAAGTTAGTGAATTAGTAACAGCTGGAAAAATAAATCTTAAAAAAAGACAAGTTCAGTATAGTTACTCTGAAGTTAATAAACTAGGTGGTATCGAGGTTGATAAAAATAAGCAAGATGAAATTTTAAAAAGTTTAGGATTTCAAATAGAAAATAAAGGAGATAAAGCAAACTTATTGATTCCTCATTGGAGACATGATGTGAAGGATGAAATAGATATAGTTGAGGAAGTAATAAGAATTTATGGTTATGATAATTTAAAAGAATTTCCATTAAGCTATAGTTCTAATAATAAAAATGCTGTACTGAGTTTTGATGAGTATAGAAATAGATTAATTAGCCAAGCCTTGATTAAGCGCGGTTTATATGAATCTGTAACTTTTTCATTTATATCTTTGAAAGACCATCAGTTATATTCTGATAATGATATACTGGTAGAACTAGATAATCCAATTTCTGAAGATCTTTCGATTATGCGACAATCATTATTACCAAATTTAATTAATAATTTTATTAAAAACTATAATAAGGGATTAAATAATTCTGGTTTATATGAAGTTGGCCCAATTTACTTAGGAAGTGGAGAAAAGGAACAAATTTCATGCTCAGCAGGAATTAGATCGGGCGCAGTTACAGAGAGGCATTGGGCAATAAAAGATAGGGAGTTTGATATTTATGATTCAAAGAAAGATGCTTATAAAGCTTTGGAAGCAGGGGGAATTAATTTATCTAGTATTAAATTGAATACTACTGTTCCTAAATGGTATCATCCGGGTCGTGCCGCTTCTATAACTTTAGGTAAAAATTTATTGGGTTATTTTGGTGAACTTCATCCTAAATATTCTGAAATTTATGGAATGAGAATTATGTGTTTTGAATTGTTTCATAATCAATTTCCTAAGACTAATAAAAAGAAGTTTAATAAAGAATATGTCACATATAGTTTAATGCCTATAAAACGAGATTTTGCTTTTATTACTGATATGGATATACCAGCAGATGATTTAGTTAAATCTGTAAAAAAATCACTTAGTAATTTAAATAATATTAAAATATTGAATGTAAATTTATTTGATGTATATGAAAAAGAGCTTTCTGTTAGTAAGCAAAAATCACTTGCTCTTGAAGTTATGTTACAGCCTATAGAAAAAACCCTTACTGATATACAAATAAAGGAAATTTCTAATACAATAGTAGAATCTGTAAAGAAGGATACTAATGCTATACTTAGAGACTAATTGGAGGGGTGGCCGAGCGGTCGAAGGCGCACGCTTGGAAAGCGTGTATACAGGAAACTGTATCGTGGGTTCGAATCCCATCTCCTCCGCCATAATTACATTTTTTATAGTAAAGCTTATTAAATGATTATTTGGCTAACCAGAATTTCAGGCTCTGGTAAAAAAATTAATTCAATTGAAATACATAATGTAAGTGATTTGAGAAGTTATTTTTATGGAGATAGAGATAAATTTTGAAAAATATTTTAAATTTTTTAGATAAATATTCTGCAAAAAGCGACACTTACACATTTAAGTTTTTTGGTAGGCCTTTAGCATATTTTTTATCTGAATTTATGTCTAAGTATGTAACTGCCAATCAAGTTACTTATTTTAGAGCAGTTCTAGTTATAATTTCCTTATCATTTATTGCAATTGATCATAATATTTATTTTAATATAGGAGTTTTATTATTTTTCTTAAATATTGTTTTTGATGCTGTAGATGGGCAAATTGCTAGAAAAAAAAATAATGCATCATATTGGGGTAAATTTTTAGATGGTTACATTGATTCAGTATCATATGCTTTGTTACCATTTGTTTGTGCTATAAATTTACTTTTAAAAGATACCTCTTCTCTAGATATAATTTTATGTCTTTTACTCTTTTATAGTTCTTTATTGTATTTATTAGAATGTTTTTTTAGAGAAAGATTAGTATTTTATCGAGAATGGATAATAAAAGAAAATATTAATTTAAAAGAAAAATTATTTTTTAATTCTAGAATCAATATTTATTTAGCAAATACATTTTATGATTTGGTTCATCTTTTATTGCTAGGTGTCTTAATTTTAGTGCCGTTAAAGGTATTTTATTCATGTATAGTTATAATATATATTTATACAGTTACTATAAGGTTAATAGCCTTAGTTATTGTAGCTTCCAATAACTTAAGAGTACATAGAAAAAGTAAATTTAAACCAGCAAAAGATATTTAAATTGATTAAGGACCTTTAAAATCGTTTTCACTTTTTTCTATATAGCTAATATAGTTATCATCAGTTATTAACCAAATTTTACCATCATTACTTACTTTCATGTCTCTTATTCTAAAATCAAGCGATTTAAAGTTATCTTTAATAGTAATATCTCCTAAAAATATTTTATCCATATTATTGGCATGTTTTTTGTCATAATCAATATTAACGATATATAAAGAATTACTAACTAATGAAGCTACTAATGTTTTATTTGTCCAACGTTTAAAATACTCACTATTATAAACTATTATTTCACTTATTCCTATTGATGGAGAAAAATAATATATAGGTTCTTCATAAGGATATTCATGTGACTTAGACATCTCTATATCTTCATTATATGCAAAGCCATAAGATACAACAGGCCAACCATAATTACGTCCTTGATATAAAATGTTAATTTCATCTCCTCCATTTGGCCCATGTTCAGATCCAATAATATATTTCTCCTTAATATATAATCCTTGAGGATTCCTATTACCCATAGTATAAATAGAAGACTTACCCTGATTATCTATTAGGATAGTTTTCCCAAAATGAGAATTAGGATTCTGAGAAACATGATTATTTTTATATTCTTGTTCGTTCTCTTTTAAAATATCTGTATGAGAAGGTTGAAAATCTCCAATTGATAATAAAATATTATTTTCATCTATTCGTTGTATTCTTCCACCAGATGGATCAGGATTAGGCTCTTTGACACAGCTAGGAGTTTTATAAAATAATTTAAATATAATAGGATTATTGATATCTATTGGTTCTGAATCAAATACCATCAGACCCTTGCAGTCTGGATCGTTTTTACTAGAAAAATAGGAAGATACATATAGTTTATGATTATCATCTAAAAATATATCTCTAATTCCAAATTCAGTCTCGTTAATACAGTCATTAAAAGAATGTTTTTTAATAATAGAGCAATAATTTGACTGAATTTTTTTAAAACTATTTTCGCTATAATTAAATAAAGCAAAGTTTCCAATACTATAATGCATCAAAATAGTTTCATTATCTAAAAAGTCTATATATGGCATATTTGATGGTATATATTTATTGTCGTCAATACTCAAAAATTCAGTGTCATATATATTTAAATTTAATACATGTGCTCCTGAAATAATCTCATCTTCTAATTCATATTTATTTACAGTAACAGATTGATTATTTTCTAATTTCTCTCTCTTAATAATATTACGCTTATAATTTTTATGGTTATAATTATATTTTTTATCATATATTAATTTAAATGGATGAGTTATTATTTTAAACTTATTATTGTAGGCATTATGTATATTTGATTTAGTTGATGGGGGAAGTATTATGAAAATGATTATTAAGAAAGAAATTAATATTAAAATAAAAAATAAATAGAGTTTTTTTTTAAAATAATTCATTATTTTTCTCATATATACTATTTTTATTTTAAAAATGATTTAAAAAGGCCATTACATACCGAATGAATTATGATTATATTAATATAACTAAGTGCCTTATAAAGTTATGTCAAGAAAGTTATGTCAAATTATAAATAGAATTAATTATAAATATATTTAATTGATGCATAAATATATTTTATAGGTTATGCATGCTTCTGAAGTAAAATTATTAATAAAAATTTTGTAAGAAATATTATGTTAAAAATCGATTCGAAAATTTCTATATTGATTCCTACTAGAAATAGAAGTGGTTTTCTTAATAGAGCTTTAAAATATTATGCAAAAATGAAATTTAAATGTTTCTTTATTATTGGTGATAGTAGTACTGAAATCTCTGAAAAGGATCGTACTGAAGAAGTATGTAATTTTTATAGAAAAAATTTGAATATAAAATATGTTCATTATGCAGGAGACATAGGTTTTGGGAAAAAACTATCAGAAATGTGTAATTTATCTACTAATACCTATACCGCTATTATAGGAGATGATGATTTTATAGTTCATAAAGGACTTCTAGAATGTTCAAAATTTTTAGATAATAATGATGATACCGTTGGAGTTTATGGAGAGAGACTAGGTTTAATGATGGTTGATGATCCTAATAAAACATCTAATTGGTATGCATCTAGACAATTTAGATTTAAAAATATAATTGGTAAAAATTTTTTAGAAAGAATACATATACTAGAAACCCCTTCTTGGAGTCAACATATCTATAGCTTGTATAGAACTGATGTTATTAAAACAAGTTTAGATACTATTAAGAATTTAGATTATAGTTCTAGTAATGAGTATTTATTATATATGTCTATAGCAATAGCTGGTAATTGGGTAAAACTTGACAATTTATATGCTATTTGCGGCTTTGAAACAAAAGTATTTCAGTATAGAGATCGAGAATCATTCCCCCATTATTGGGGTAATGTGGG
>CETH01102403.1_pt1 | contig 11136 bp, 13 predicted proteins | sample 361461 | NCBI WGS metagenome assembly CETH01 (sample SAMEA2622695, study PRJEB7988) | marine metagenome | isolation source: saline water (ENVO:00002010), including
GTATTCAATTATGCAGCTCTTTTTAAGAGCAGAGATAAGATTTGGGTTAATTTATTTTTAATTTCAGCGCGATGAACAATTTGGTCAATGAACCCGTGATCAAGCAGATATTCGCTTCTTTGGAAGCCATCTGGAAGTGTTTCACCAACTGTACTTGAAATTACCCTTGGGCCCGCAAAGCAAATTAATGCTTTAGGTTCAGCAAGAGTTATATCACCAAGCATTCCAAATGATGCACTCACTCCGCCGGATGTAGGATTTGTGAGCACAACAACATATGGCAATTTAGCATCCTTGACCATCTGCACAGCAATAGTTGTTTTTGGTAAAGCTTGAAGACTAAACTGGTTTTCTTGCATTCTCATGCCGCCAGAGCAAGTAAATACAACTAAAGGTGTATTATTTGTTACGGCATGTTCCGCCGCTTTAACCATTGCCTCTGATGCGGCTGCTCCGCATGAGCCACCCATAAATTCAAATGACATTGCTGCAACAGTAGTAGCCAGTCCATTTATTTTTCCTGAACCAATTAAAAAAGTATCATCCAATCCTGTTTTGCTTTTAGCTAAATTGAATCTTTCCTTATATGTTTTTGAATCTTTAAAGCCTAGAGGGTCTGAAAAACCTGCTGGGTATTTTATTTCTTCAAATATACCACCATCAAATAACTGTTTTAGGCGAATTTTTGGATGAATTTTTATGTGATCATCACAATTAGGGCAAACGTAGATTGTTTTTTCTAGGTCCTCAGCGTACAGCATTGTTTGACATTGATTACATTTAATCCACGCATTTTCACCAATATCGAGACTTTGTTTGCCCCCAGGGAGCTTCTTGATAATAGGTTTAACAAATTTGGTTAGCCAATTCATTTTCTTCCTTGTTTAACTCCTTCGGATAATTCTTGAACATATTTTAATACTTTGTTTTTCACGTCATCACCATTCTTTTGATCATTAAGAGATGTCTGAATTATGTCAACAATCGAACTTCCAACGACAACACCATCAGCAATTTTGGCAACTTCCTTAGCATTTTCTTTAGTTTTAATTCCAAAGCCAACTGCAACTGGTAGATTACTTTTTGATTTTAATGTTTCAATAGGTTTTATAAGCTTTGAAAAGTCAGGAGTTTTAGTTCCAGTAATTCCAGTAATTGATACATAATATAAGAAACCTGTTGTATTTTCTAACACTGCTGGAATTCTTTTTTCATCGGTTGTTGGAGTACATAGTCGAATAAAATTTAACCCAGCTTTATTTGCAGGTATGCAAAGTTCATGATCTTCTTCAGGAGGAAGATCAACAACAATTAAACCATCAACACCGGCATTTTTAGCATCTTTTAAAAATTTCTCATTTCCATAAATATATATTGGGTTGTAATAGCCCATGAGGATAATTGGAGTAGTATCATTGTTCTTTCTAAAGTCTTTTACTAGATCCAAGGTTTTTTTTAACGTCATACCATTATTTAAGGCTCGAAGTGAACTAGCTTGAACCGATGGTCCATCAGCCATAGGGTCAGAAAAAGGAACTCCAACTTCAATAATATCAACACCAGACTGTGGAAGTTCATTAATAATACTTATAGAAGTTTCATAATCAGGATCACCTGCTGTTAAGAAAGTTATAAATGCAGACAGGTTCTTTTCTGCTAAAGATTTGAAAGTTTCTTCTAATCTCATTAAATTTTAATTCCCAAATGATCAGCCACAGTAAATATATCTTTGTCGCCTCTACCGCACATATTCATGATAATAATATTATCTTTATTCATTTGTTTTGTAAGTTTTGGCAAATAAGCTAGTGCATGGGAAGGTTCTAGAGCAGGTATAATACCCTCAAGTTTGGTACATAATTGAAATGCTTCCAACGCTTCATCATCTTTAATCGAAACATAATTTACCCTTCCTATGTCATGTAAGTAGGCATGTTCAGGACCTATCCCAGGGTAGTCAAGACCAGCAGAAATTGAATGAGCATCAGTAATTTGACCATCATCATTTTGTAATAGATAAGTTCGATTGCCATGGAGTACACCTGGTGTTCCTGCGGTCAGTGAAGCAGCATGCTTCTCTGTGTCCACTCCCATACCAGCAGCTTCTACTGCATAAATACTTACTTCTGTATCATCTAAGAAAGGATGGAACAAACCCATTGCATTAGACCCTCCTCCAATGCAAGCTAGAAGTGCATCAGGTAATTTATTTTCTTTTTCTAGAATTTGCTCTTTTGCTTCTTTACCTATAACTGATTGAAAGTCTCTAACAAGCATAGGGTAAGGATGAGGTCCAGCAACTGTACCTATTATATAAAAAGTATCTTCAACATTAGCGACCCAATCTCTGAGAGCTTCATTCATGGCATCTTTTAAAGTACCTGTTCCTGAAGTAACTGGAATTATTTCAGCTCCTAATAATTTCATTCGAAACACATTTGGAGATTGTCTGCGTATGTCTTCTTCGCCCATGTATACGATGCACTTTAAACCAAATCGTGCTGCAACTGTTGCAGTAGCTACCCCGTGTTGTCCTGCTCCCGTTTCAGCAATAATTCTTGTTTTACCCATTTTTTTTGCAAGTAGAATTTGACCAATGCAATTGTTGATTTTATGTGCACCTGTATGATTCAGTTCATCTCTCTTAAAATATATCTTAGGTCCATTAAAATGCTCAGTAAGCCTTTCGGCATAATAAAGTGGGCTTGGTCTCCCAACAAAATCTTTCATTAGGCTATTAAATTCTGATTGGAAAGTAGGATCATTTTTTGCTTCGTTATAAGCTTTTTCTAGATCTAGGATGAGTGGCATCAATGTTTCAGCTACAAAGCGTCCACCAAATATCCCAAACTTTCCTGTTTCATCTGGCCCCAAAGCGAATGAATTAGGTTTATCCTTATTAGTCATTAATTCTTAATTTTATTTATAAATTCAGATACTTTTTGTTTATCTTTTACTCCAGGACTTGATTCAACTCCAGAAGATACATCAAAAAAATTGGTTAAATTAGAATTTACAGCAGTTTCAACGTTTTCAATGTTCAAACCTCCAGATATGAAGAATTCTTTTTTTGACCTAAAGCCATTAAGAGAAGACCAATCAAATGTTTTGGCATTTCCTCCAGGAAGTTCTGTTTCTCCAGGTTTTGCATCAAATAAGAAATAGTCTGCAACTTCTTCATACTTTGTGGTTTTTTCTAAGTCTGATTTACTTTCTATCCCAAAAGATTTAATGATTTTAAGTGATGACGAGCCTTTAATTTCTCTTACTCTTTCTAGTGTTTCATTGCCATGCAACTGAATCATAGAAAAGCCTATTTCCATAACTCTCTTTATTATGGTGTCATCTGGATCTACGGCTACTGCTACTGTTGATATCTTGTCTTTAATTTTGTTAATAATTGCAGAAGAATCTTCAAAAGAAATATTTCTTGGTGACTGAGGATAGAAAATAAAACCTAAATAATCTGCGTTTGAATTAATCGCATGGACTGCAGTGTCTTCAGATTTTACTCCACATATCTTAACGTAATTTTCACTCACATTATTTCCTGTAATAAATTTTCGGCAGCTTTAGCCGGATCTTTAGATTTTGTTATTGGTCTACCTATTACAAGAATATCTGCGCCAGCACTAATTGATTCTTTAGCAGAAAGAGTTCTTTTTTGATCATCATTAGCATTTTTATTACTTCTTATCCCAGGAACAATTAGTTTTAGCTTATTTTTGTAAGTTTCTTTTATATTGCTTACTTCGTGAGGACTACAGACTATTCCATCTAAACCGCTTTCATGAGCAATAGAAGTCAGTTGTTCAATCGAATGTTTTACGGAAGACCCAAAACCTAACTCTTCTATAGTACCATCATCAAAACTAGTAAGTATAGTTACCCCTAAAAGATTAGTTTTACTTTGAAGCTCATTTTTCAAATCAACACTGCTTTTGAGCATCGCAGATCCTCCAGAAATATGAAGAGTTGTATATTGTGGCTCTAGTGAAAATATGCCTCTTAGAGCTGATACAACTGTGTTCGGGATATCATGTAACTTTAAATCTATGAACAAAGGCAGACCAAATTCTTTCAACCTATGGCAACCTGATATTCCACAAGAAGTAAAGAACTCCAATCCTAATTTAATTCCACCAATATGAGGTTTAATTTGATCTACAAGGTTAGTTGCAGTTTCAATATCGCTTGTGTCTATCGCACAAAAAATAGGATTTTTATTCAAAATGATTTAGCAAGAAGATCAGTATTAATTTTCTTCTCTTTGATTATCAGAAGCATTTTTTTCTGAGTTTAGTTTCAGTCTTAATTCCTTCCCAGTTTTAAATCTTGGAATATATTTTTCTTCTACATTAACAGATTCTCCAGTTCGGGGATTTCTTCCCACTCTTTCTTTACGATGTTGAACAGAGAAAGCTCCAAATCCACGTAATTCAACTCTTTTACCAGATGCTAAGGAACTCGAGATTTCATTAAAGATTGTATTTACAATCCTTTCTACATCTCGAACAAATAGGTGAGGATTAGCTTCAGTAATATTTTGAATTAAGCGAGATTTAATTAAGCTCATGTCTTAATTATAAGATAATAGATATTAATGTAAATAATTGATTATGAAGAATTTTATTCTTCAGATTTGTTTCTTCCTAAAGCTTTTCCTAGGATTGCTCCTAAAGAAGCCCCAGAATCTTTAGCTCCATATTTCTCAATTGCTTCTTTTTCATTAGTTTCTTCAAGACTTCTGATTGATAAAGCAACTTTATAACTAGAAAGATCAAGACTAGTTATTTGAGCGTCTAGCTTGTCATTTTTTGCCCATCGCTCAGGCCTTGCATCTGGTTTACGAAGAGCTAGTTCATTTTTCTTTATTGTAGTTTTAGGCCCATTTTCTCCAATTCGAACCTTAACTCCAAAATCTCCTATTTCAATCACATTACAAGTTACAACATCTCCTTTATTTTTTCCTTTAAGCTCGTCGAATGGATTTCCTTCTATTTCACGAACTGAAAGTGCAATTCTTTCATTGTCATTGGTGATGATTTTTGCCTTGATTTTGTCGCCAACTTTGTATTTTTTAATTTCTTCTTTTGGATCATTATCCCAAGACAGGTCTTTGCTAAAAATTGCCCCATCGATTTCTTCGTCTAGAGAACAAAACATCATATTATCTTTTATTAGATTGATCTCCGTTTCTAAAATTGAACCAATAGGATTTGTTTTATTAAATTTATCCCATGGGTTTGCTGTCAGTTGTTTAATTCCAAGACTTAGTCTTCTTTTTTCATAATCAATTTCAAGAATTTGACATTCTACGGATTGAGATCTTGCATACAAATTTCCTGGCTTAGAATTTTGCTTTTGACTCCAAGTTAGCATATCTTTATGACACAATCCCTCAATTCCATTTCCAACTTCAATAAATATTCCATAATCTGTTACATTTGTTACAACTCCAGATACTTTATCATTAACTTTCAATGAATCTTTGACGCCAGTCCATGGATCTTCTTCAAGTTGTTTCATGCCAACTGAAACTCTATTTTTTTCAGGGTCAACTTTTATAATTTTAACTTCTACTTTTTGATCAATTTTTAATACTTCCGAAGGGTGAGCAATTCTTTTATAAGTTATATCACTACTATGTAATAAAGAATCATATCCTCCAAGATCTACAAATGCGCCGTAATCAGTTATTGCTTTTATCTTTCCAGTTACGACATCATTAAGTTTTAGCTGCAAGAATCGCTCTTCTCTTACTTCTTTGTGCATTTCTTCAAGAACAGATCTTCTACTTAAAACAATATTGTTCCGTTTAGCATCCATCTTAAGGATTTTAAATTTTTGAGGAATGTTAATTAGGTGACTAATATCTTTTACTGGTCTTGTATCAATTTGACTTCCTGGCAAGAAAGCAGTTATGCCTATTTCACAAGATAGCCCTCCTTTTACTTTTCCAGTTATTACACCTTCAACGAGCTCTCCAGATTCAAATGATTTTTCAATTTCAGACCATATTTCTTTTGATTTTGCCTTTGACCTTGAAAGTCTGCAGGATCCTGAGAAGTCTTCAAGAGATTCCAGGTAAACATCAATCTTATCTCCAACTTCCAATTCTTTTTGATCTTTTTGAAATGTGAATTCTCTCTTTGGTATTCTTCCCTCTACCTTTGCACCTATATCAACAATAATAGCATCATCTTCTATTTCTGTAATAGTTCCTTGTATTATAGAGCCTTCTTTGAGATTAGATTTGTTAATAGATTCAGCTAATAGTTTATCAAACTCTGTTTCTTGAGCCTTACTACTAACAGTTTCATTCATAAATATTATTTCTTCTTTATTATCTTAATTATCGTATTAAAGGTCACTTCTTTATCTGAAAAATCCGTGCATATCAAGTAGGAATCTGCTGCAGGGACTAAGGGAGCTATTTTTCTAGTCATGTCTCTTATATCTCTCGCTTTAATTGAATTGTGTATTTGAGATATACTGGGCTTTTTCTTAGTTTCTGCTATTTGTGCAGCTCTTCGTTCAGCTCTAATATATGACGATGCCCACATAAATATCTTATAATCTGCTTTGGGAAATATAACTGTTCCTATATCCCTTCCCTCAACAATCACATATTTCTTTGAGCTAGAATATTTTTTTGCAAAATTTCTTTGGTATTTTAGCAGTCTTGATCTTAGATCTTTAATTGATGAGATGCGAGATGAAATATTGTCTATTTTGGGAGAATAGAGATTCTTTGAATTTAATGAACTATCATTAATATTTTTAACACACTTTAAAATTTCTTTTTTATTATTTAAGTTAATTTTTTTATCAATAATTTCTAATGCCACAGCTCTATACAATTTACCACTAATTAATAGAGGAGCATTAAGTTTTTTTGATAATTTTTTAGCGATTTCAGTTTTACCACTTGCAGACGGTCCATCTATTGCTATGATTTTTACCATTTACTTTCAATTCATGATCAGTTTTTGTAAATCATTTCTAAAATTTGGATAACTTGTAGCCATAGACTTGCCGTCATCATCTAGTTTCACAGAATTACTAGAAATTATTCCTAAAATAGAAGCGCTAAGAGCAATGCGATGGTCTGAATATACTTTAATGGTTCTATTGCACTTAACTTTTTTAGATGGTGAGCCGTATATTTTAATATCATTTTTTGTTATTTTAGTTTTTATTCCAAATGATTTTAACATTCCATCTATACTTTTAATTCGATCACTTTCTTTGTGTCTTAATTCATCAAGCCCTTTCATGTGGGTTATCCCTTTTGCCTGAGAAGCAGCAATTGATAGGATAGGGTATTCATCAATTAGATAAGGTGACAATTTGGCCGGAATTGTTAATCCTTTAAGAGAACTTGCAAAGACTGTAATTGTCCCCAGTTGTTCTCCAGAACGATTTTTCGTTTTTTTAATGTTAATTTTTCCTCCCATCTTTTTGAGTATTGATAAGTAGGCTATTCTTGTTTTATTTAATGATACATTTAACAGTTTAATTTTAGAATTAGGTGTAATTAATGCACCAACTACAATAAACGCCGCACTACTCGGATCACCTGGAACATAAATATTTTTTGCTCTTATTTCATATGGACCATTGAATATTAATTTTCTACCATTAGAGTTTAATTTTTGATTCTTATATTTAACTTTTAAATAATTTAATAATAACTCTGTATGATTTCTCGTTTTTTTTGGCTCAATAATGGTTGTTTTGCCACTTATATTTAATGCGGCAAGAATAATAGCTGATTTTATTTGCGCAGAGGGCTTAGATATTTCATGAGTAAGTGGTAAATTTAATTGTGATCCTTTGATAGTTAGAGGAAGATTTTCCTTGTTAGTTAGATTAATTTTACAGCCAATTTTTTCTAAATAATTTGTAATACGACGCATTGGACGTCTTGAAAGTGAATTGTCGCCAATAAAAGTACAAAAGATTGGATTTGTACTTACTGCTCCCAACATTAATCTTGCGGTAGTTCCTGAATTTCCACAGTCAAGGGCCTTTTTTGGTTGTGAAAAGCCATTTGTACCATGTCCATATACAATCCATTTATTAGCTTGTTTTACAATTTTGATTCCTAGATCTTTTAAAATATTGATTGTGTTCATGGTATCTTCTGACTCAAGCAGATTAGTAATTTTAGACTTTCCAATAGAAATGGATGCTAGGATTAATGCTCTATGAGATATAGATTTATCGCCTAAGATTTTTAGTGTTCCGCTTAATTTTTTTATTTTTTGTTTTGTCAATTTAATTTCTTAGGATATGTTCAGATATATTATATATTTTAGTATCGTAAAGTTAACCATTTAAATTAAATTACCAAAAGTAGAAAATTATGCCAAAAGTGGAGTGGGGTAAAAAAATAGTCTGCACAAGTTGCGAGATTAGATTTTACGATTTAAATCGTAAATATCCTTTAACTTGCCCTAATTGTGGCGCAAGTGTTGACGATTTAAGTATTTTTGAAAGTTCGTCAGATGCCAAGAAAGTTTTTTCTGATGATGTTAAATCTATAAATGATACTAACTTGGTAGGAAGCGATGCGACTGAGTCTATTGCTTCTGATGATAGCCTTCCAATAGAAGAAGTAGAAGATGATGAAACTATTAGTTTGGAAGAAGCAGATCAAGATGTGGATGTCATTGATAATGAAGTTGATGATCTATCAATAGAACAAGATGGAAATGAAGTTGAAGAAGACTAATATCATTGGGGCTATAGCTCAGCTGGGAGAGCGCATCGCTGGCAGTGATGAGGTCGTCGGTTCGATCCCGACTAGCTCCACCATCAGTATCTGAATTTGTCACCAAGGTAAAACTTCTTTGCTTCCTTATTTCCTAAGATTTCATTACTTTCACCTTCTGCTATTATTTCACCCGCATGCATAACATATGAATAATCACATATGTCTAATACTTCTCTGACATTGTGATCAGTAATTAAAACTCCAATATTTTTTTTCATCAGCTGTCTAATCAAAATTTTAATATCATCAATCCCTATTGGATCAACTCCAGTTGTAGGTTCATCCATTAGTATAAACTTTGGATCCGAACAAAGGCACCTTGCTATTTCAGTTCTTCTTCTTTCTCCACCACTTAGCATATGAGGCATTGCTCTTCTTAGGTGTGAGAGAGAAAACTCAGTTAACAAATCTTCCAAGATTGATTGTTTTTGATCAGAATGATATTTTTTTGTTTCCAGTATTGCCAGTATGTTGTCTTCAACAGACAAGCCTCTAAATATCGAAGGCTGTTGAGGTAAGTAACCAATCCCGAGCCTTGCTCTTTTGTACATTGGTAAGGATGTAATATCTTTCTTGTCTAAAGTAATTTCTCCTCCATCAGGATTAATCAAACCCATTACTGAATAAAATGTTGTGGTTTTACCCGCTCCATTAGATCCAAGCAATCCAACAGTTTTTCCTCTTTCCAATTTTAAGCTTACGTTTCTAATGATAGGTTTCCTAGAAATAGATTTACGTAAGTTTTTAACAACTAGTCCTTCATTTTTAGAAATCAATTTTGGTTTATTTGACATAAATTAACTAGTTACCTACTATTAAAGCTTCAACTCGGTTTGAATCAGATCCCACCATTATACTTGAAGAACTTTTCAAATCTACCACTAATTCATTCCCTCTAACTTGATTTCCATTTTCTATTACTACAACGTTTCCTTTAATTATAATAACTTCCTCCTCTAAAGAGTAATTAGCAGTATCACCAAATATTTCGCTTCCCTCGACTAATCTTATTATTTTAACATTGCCATTTGCTAAAATTTCTTTGATCTCATCTTTTTCTATTTTAAAGTTTATAGTTATTTCATCAGACCAAACTTTTAAAGTTTCATTAAAAGCGTACACATTTCCTGTAAAAGTTGATTTTCTCTTATTCATCTCAACATTAAGTTTGTTTGAGGTAATGGTAATTCCACCTTCATTAGCTGAAGCAGTTAAGAACGGAAAGAAAAGTATAATCATAATAAAAAATGTTATTTTTTTATTCATGTTTAATATCTATTTATATTTGTTATAACATTTCCAAAATACTCAAAATTTTGGAAGTTATCCGTTATTACTGATTTATCTGATTCAATTCTATTGATTTGATTCTCATACTTAACATTAGATAATAAAGTAATAGTATCCTTTTGCAGGTCTATTATAGCCTCATCAGATATTAGCTTTTCTTTATTGTCTGTATAAACTTCAATATTTTTAAATAGAAATACTACCTGAGAGATTTGATTATAATTTCCTTTATCAGCATTTAGATATATCCATATGTTTTCACGATTTTTAATTTTTCCTTCAATTTGAAAAAGTTCTAAATCATCTCCTCGTTGAATACCTGAAGCAGCTTTTATTGTATAAGGTATTTCATTAACCCCCTTTGTTGTAAAAACTGGGTTTGCTATTTCTATTGGTGTTTCTGTATTTTCTGCTTTTGTGAATTTGGCAAAAAAAGGAAGATTTAAAATAAACAAAAAAATTAATAAATATTTAGTTATATTTTTAGAATACATTTTTAGCTTACAAATCTTAAGCAATCATGAATATGTATTATCCCGACAGGCTTCGTTTTGGATTTCTTTTCAGTTACGAATAAACAAGTAATTTTATTTTTAGTCATTATTTTTAAAGCATTTGATATTAGTTCGTTAGAATCAATAAGTTTTGGTCTGCGTGTCATCATTTCATTAGCACCAAATCTAAGAAAATTTTTGTTAATATTTCGTCTTAGATCTCCATCTGTAACTATTCCTATTAAATTACCCTTGCTATTTTTTACTCCAATGACTCCAAAACTTTTTCGAGACATTTCTACAATTGATGATTTCATTTTTGTATTTTCTTTTACTAATGGCATTTTCTTACCTGTATGCATAATATCTTTTACCTGAAGCATACTTAGTCCGAGGGACCCAGATGGATGAATACGTTTATAATCCTCTATTTTGAATTTTTTCAATTTCATTAATGCTACACAGAGTGAATCCCCTAAAACAAGCGCTTGAGACGTAGAGGTAGTAGGAGCCTTACCAACAGAGCAAGCTTCCCTTGAATTAGGTATTAAAAGTGGAATATTAGAAGCT
>CETH01085886.1_pt1 | contig 11135 bp, 8 predicted proteins | sample 361461 | NCBI WGS metagenome assembly CETH01 (sample SAMEA2622695, study PRJEB7988) | marine metagenome | isolation source: saline water (ENVO:00002010), including
TGGATAATAATCCACAAAAGGTTCACCTAGAAAAGTAACATTTGGAGCAGGTAGTTTGTGTTCATCCATTCGCACAACCATCTGTTTTTCTAAAACCAATCTCCCAATCTGAGTTGATAGAGTTAGACTAGAGTCTGATTCCTCTTCAATATTACCTAGAACCACGGTACCATTCTGGAGTTCGATTCTATGATGAAAATTAGGCAAATTAATTGCGTCCAAAATCTCTCTTGTAAGACTCGGCATTTTCTGTTGCTGATCATATGCCATAACTACAGTTTTTAATGAGTCAATTTCTGATTGGAGTGCCTTAAGATTAGATTCATACTGGAAAAATAGATTGTCAAACTCGAGTTTTGGTTTTGGTTTTGGCTCGCGTTGTTGGGGGAGAGAATCTGTAACTGTAGTTTCTCCTTTTTTATTGATGGTTTCTAGTATGTTTGACTCGCTTAAGGAATTTTGTTCTAATTTAGGAGGCACATCTGAAGGAATTGTTATTTGTGTTTCTATGTCATTCCCCCAAACTTTAACTCTCACAAAACCATCTCCAATCTTTTTTTTGCTAGCCTGAATCACATAATATCCTGAGGAAACTTTTTTTAGTTCAAAGGCTCCATTTTTCTTTGATTTTGTATCTGCAACTTTTTCACCGTCATCATTTTTCAGTCTAATATCGGCTTTTTTAATTCCATTACCGTCTTTGTCAACTACCTTTCCTGATACAACAAAAAGCCCTTCTGGAACAATTTCATTATCTAAATTACTTATTGATTTGTCTTCATCTGCGTTTGACAATTTTTCATTTGAAGGTATAGAGAACTCTACTGTTTTATCCTGATCCAAAATGTCTATCTTTATTTCTGCAACCCCTAATTTTTTATGTTCAGCGATTAGGGTATAGCTTCCGGGTTGTATTTTTTTGAATAATGCTTTTCCAGATTTATTTGATTTTGTGTTATCTACTTTTTTACCATTTTTATCTAAGAGCTTGACCTTAGCATTTTTTATTGGATCCTGATTTAAATCACTAACAGAAATAAAAATAGAGTATTTTTCTTTAGCATTTATAAAAGAAATGAAAAATATAAAAAAAATTATTTTGTGGAAATTATTCAATAATTCTATCTCCATAGTGGGCAGAAAATGCCATTCTTCTTACTGTTTCAGCATACACTTGTTCTTGCCCAAGTGTATAAATCATATCAATTATGTTATCGTAATATATGTAGTTGTTTTTATTTTCAAGTATAGGAAGAACCTTATCTATCACAGAAGGGTCTCTATATGTTCCTAGGTTATCGATAGCTTTTTTCCTTATATCAGTTGGATAATCGGCACTTGAAGCTATCTCTAAAACAGCTTTTTTTACTTCTGGCTCATTAAACTCTCCCAATGCCCCTAGCATTGTATTTAAAAGACTATAATATTGTGATTTGCCCATATTGTATGTATTTAATAATGCTAAAATCAGGTTTTCTTCTTGAACGCCTTTCATAGTATTAATCGCAAACTCTCGAACTTCCATATTAGTATTTGGATCTCCAAGAAGTTCCGCAAAAGCAATAGCAGCATCATCAGGATTTTTTTTCCCTAAAATTTCAACCGCCATATTTCTTATGCCTACATCAACATTAGGATCTTTTGCAATGGTAGCAAGTATAGGGATTACACGATTATCATCTAATGCTCCTAGCGTCTCTGCCAGTAATCTCTCCGTACGTGACATGTTAGACTTAGCAACTTCGTATAAATCTAGTAGTGCCAAGACTTGGTCTTTTGCTCGGACTCTGTTTAAGTTTTTAACTAAGGTTACATGAATCTCATTTGTGCGATCCTCAAGCTTATGCATCGCCTTGACCATAGCGATTGCTGCTTTAGGGTTTTCTTCAAACAGCCCTAACATTTTTATTGATTCATTCATAAATGTATAGTCAACCGCGCCAGTAGATTCTACCATTTTAGAAATAGACTTTAGTGCGGTTGGGTGTTGTGATTCTGCTAGCGCTTTACCTGCTATAACTCGAGCTTTAGTAGGTTGGGTATCATCTTCGTAGATTGTAATTAGTTCAAAAAGAGCTTGCACATTTCCTGACCTAAATGTGCTTTTTAATTTTTGTATATTATTCATAAAATTAGGGTCATCGGGATCAATGATATTCTTCTTCCCAAATATTCCAAGACAACCAGGTATTAATAAAACAATCAAAATTTTAATGAGAACTGTTTTATTCATCTTCATTCCAAGCATGCATTTTTAAATCATTCCCATCAAAATAAGCATATGTTGGTTTAAAAAACCAGTCTCCCATAATAGCAAGTTTTCCATTATTAATCTTTATTATTTCTCCAAGGTGGTAGTGTCCACAGATCATGTAGTCATAACCATTATCTATATGTTCTTTTGCTTTTTGTTTTATTTCGCACCTGATATTTTCTTTTATTTCTTCATCCAAATTTTCCTCATAACCGCTTCTAGAGATCCATCGAGCGATGCGATAACTTATTGTTGGATGGAGCCATTGAAAAGCCCAAATAAAAAAACGACTCCGCACAATTTTTTTTAAAAACCTGTATCCGTGATCCCAGCTAAGTAAACCATCGCCATGTGTCACATAAAACTGTTTATTTTCTAGAGAAAATGTTGTATCTCCAAAGTAAACATTATCCATAATAACATTAGTTATAAATTCTTTAACCCAATAATCGTGATTCCCAACAGAAAAATGTAGTTCAACACCATGATTTTTTAGGTCTAGGGCTTTTGTGTAAAAGTCTGCGAATGCTTTAGGAATCAAATCCGGGTATTCAAAGTAAAAATCAAAAAGATCTCCTACAAAAAATAGGGACCCACCTGAAGACTTAACTTTATCCATCAAGCGGAAAAGGTTTTTTCGCCTTTTTTGCTCTGATGATGTGTTATTAAGCATTAGGTGGACATCAGAAATGAAATAGACTGGTGTTTTCATGACCACCATAACTTACTTGAGTGTTTTTTTTTGGTCAAGTATAGACCGAATTCATTTATTTTATAATTGGAGATAGATTGACAAGAGTCAATAATTTTTATTATGTTATGGAACCCTTGTAAGGTGTGGAGTGTATATTCAGTTATTAATATGAAAGTTTTTATAATAATATCAGCCTTTTGTTTTACTCTGGCTACTGGTCAATCATTTGGTCAGAATAAGGTGCAGTACAGAGATTTTGACTGGTCCTTTATTCAGACTCCACATTTTGATATCTATTTCTATGGAGATGAACAAGAGCTGGCAAACTTTACAGCTGAGGTAGCTGAGCAGGCTTATGAGCAAATATCATTACATCTGAGGTGGGAGCTCAGAAAAAGAGTGTCAATCATGGTCTATAATTCTCACAATGAGTTTCAGCAAACAAACATCGTCAGGCCTTATATGTCGGAAGGTGTTGGGGGAGTAACTGAATTATTTAAGAATCGAGTTGTTTTTCCTTTTGAGGGTAATTATGAGCAGTTTCGTCATGTAATACACCATGAACTTGTTCATGCAATGGTAAATGATATGGTATATGGAGGAAACATGCAGAATCTTATTTCCAGCAGAGTAAAAATCCGTGTTCCGATTTGGTGTAATGAAGGGCTAGCTGAATTTTTAAGTTTAAATTGGGATACAAAATCTGATATGGTTCTCAGAGATATCGCCGTTCACGAGAGAATGCCAACAGTCAATGAATTAAATTATTTTATGGCATACAAGGGCGGACAGTCGCTTTGGAAATTTATAACTGATAAATATGGTAGAGAAAAAATTGGTGATGTTTTTAGATCTATGAAAAGAACCCAAAATGCAGAAAAAGGCTATGAAAGAGCGCTGGGGATGAATTTTAAAGAGCTTACTAATAAGTGGCACAAATACTTGAAAAAGAATTATTGGCCAGACATAGACAATAGAGATCCGATCGAAGAAATCTCTGAACAATTAACCGATCATAAAAAATCAAAAAACTTTTATCATGTGAGCCCAGCTCTTTCTCCTGATGGTAGCATGGTAGCTGCGCTAACGGATCAATCGGGATATTTTGATATAGTTTTATTTGATGCTATGAGCGGGGAAAAAATAAAAACTCTGGTTAGCGGGAGCCGCTCCGTTAACTTTGAAGAATTGAAATGGTTGCAGCCAGGTATCTCATGGTCGCCAGATAATCGTTCCGTTGTTTTTGCTGCAAAGGCAGGGAAAACAGATGTTTTACATATTATTGATGTAGATACAAAAAAATCAAAAACTATGGAAATTAATAGCTTAGATGGTGTTTTTTCAGCTGCTTGGAGTCCACTTGGCGATGAGATAGCTTTTATTGGTAATAAAGGTAGAGCTAGTGATATTTATATTTATAGTATGGATGAAAAGAATTTTTACCAATTAACTAATGATGTTTTTTCTGATTCCTATCCATCTTGGAGTCCGGACGGAGAAAAAATTATATTTGTATCAGATCGAGGAGAAAATATTAGTGGTCTGTTTGAAGGTAAAATGGTAGATCATGACTATAGCCAATCTGATTTGTACATAATCGATAAAGAATTAAAAGTTGTTTCTAGAGTAACCGAAACAGAATATAATGAATCCCACCCAGTTTGGATGAACACTGGTGATTTTATTTTATATACTGCAGATTATAATGGAGTGTGGAATTTATTCAAAAAATCATTAATTGATATCCCGGTTAATGAATCCACCGATGTTCCTCTCTATGCAATCACCAACGTACTAACTGGTTTACAACAGCCTACGGTTTCTAAAGACGATCAGCAAATTATTTTTGCTGGGTATGTAGGCACTGGATGGGATTTATATAGTATGGTTAATCCTTTGAATAAACCTCAAAAAACTATTGAAGCAACTCAGTATATAAAAAACAGAAATAATGATGATGAGTCAATAGTTGATTTAAGAAATCAGTTAAAGTACAAAGATTTTTCGGAATCAGGTGGTGAAAACTATTCAAAATGGATTTTTGCTCAAGGATACGAAAATTACAACTCTGACATGAAAGAAAAAGAGCCGCTTAAGGTGATTAGCATTGATAGTTTAAAAAAGGATGGAGAATATATTCCCCAGTCCTATAAAACTAGATTTACACTTGATCTAGTTAGCGGGAATCTGCAGATTAGCAATGTTTTTGGTACAACTGGGATGACTTATTTTTCTTTTAGCGATATATTGGGTGACCATCAAATAGCATTTGGTACGGAAATGGTTCTAACGCTTGAGAATAGCGATTATTTTTTACAATATGCTTACCTGAAAAACAGACAAGATTATTATTTTACTGCTTTTCAAAATGCTGATTTTTTTAACATCGGTTATGATCCCTACACAACTCTATATACTACCGCAAGACTTCGTCATTATGGGATTCAGTTTTTTATTTCCAATCCATTTAATAAATATAATCGTATTGATCTAGGAATTTCTTGGCATAACATTAGTTATTCAATATTACAGCCATATTTGACTGGGTATAATTATAACGAAATTCGTTATGAAGAACGACAGAGCGAACAATTTTCAACGATTCTACCATCTGTAAGTTGGGTTTATGATAACTCAGTTTTTGGATTCACTGGTCCGATAGATGGATTTAGGCAGAATACATCTCTGACTTTTAGCCCTGGCTATGGCACTGACTCTTTATTATTCCAAACAATAAAAATAGATGCTAGAAAATACTGGCGTTTTGGTCGTGATTATACACTTGCTGTAAGAACATTTTTTGGAAAAAGTTTAGGACCTAATAGACAAAAGTTTTTTATGGGTGGTATTCCTTATTTGCTTGCAGGAGGGGGTGAAACAAATGGGAAAATAGATTCTGGCCAATATAGAAATGTAATTCTTGATACTTCAAACACTTCCTTAATTCAGGATATATATTTTACTGAATATGCTTTTCCAATACGTGGAGCTAGATTTGCGGAAAGATTTGGATCTAATACTATACTAACAAATATTGAAATACGATTTCCTTTTATTAATTATTTGGCTTTAGGATTTCCATTGAAAGTGATTTTTGGGAACATTCGAGGACATGCTTTTATGGATATCGGAGCTGCTTATGATGATGGAAAGTATTCACAAAAAACATGGCCAATAGGATACGGGCAACCGCAAACAAAATATAGTCCTTGGGTCGCAACATTAGGCTTAGGGACCAAAATTAATCTTGGCTATTTTCTATTACGAATCGAAGCTGCGTGGGATAAAAACCCTAATGGATATTCAAAGCCTCAATGGTATTTTTCTTTAGGACCTGATTGGTAAATATTAGAGTTTAATTTTTAATCAGATAATTACCCTTTTTTATATTGATGAAAAAAGTAAAATCTAAGACAGCTTACTTATGTTCCTCATGTGGAGATGATTTTTCTAAATGGTTTGGTCAGTGCCCTAGCTGTAGTGAATGGGATACTTTGTCATCATTTAAAGTACAAACAAAAAGTACTGATTTTAGAACGAGGCAAACCCCTTCTAAGTTGTTAAAAGAGTTACTAGATGTTGAAAAGGATAAACGTATATCTACAAATATTCAAGAAGCTGATCGAGTCTTAGGTGGCGGATTACTACAAGGCTCTTTCATATTATTAGGTGGTAGTCCTGGTGTTGGAAAGTCAACTCTAGCGCTTCATATTTGTTCTGGTATAAAACAGATATGTTTATATGTATCTGCTGAAGAGAGCGACCAACAAGTTGCGCTTCGAGCGATTCGTATAGGAATAAAATCTACTAATCTACATATATCTGGAGAAAACCATCTCGATAGTATTATTAATCAAATTGACACCTTAAAACCAAAATTAGTTATTGTTGATTCCATCCAAACAATAATGAATTTAGAACTTGATTCTTTGCCAGGTTCACCTAGCCAGATTCGAGATTGTGGACAAAAATTATTAGAGGTATGTAAACAAAATAATATTACTATTTTTATTATTGGGCATATTACAAAAGAGGGTAATATAGCGGGACCGAAGATGTTGGAACATATGGTTGATACAGTTCTTTATCTAGAAGGTGAAAACCGTTATGATCATAGGATATTACGTTCAATAAAAAACAGATTTGGTGCTACCTATGAAGTCGGAATTTTTTCGATGGGTGAAAAAGGAATGATAGAAGTAAAAAACCCATCAGAAATGTTTTTAGAAGAACGGAATATAGATATTACTGGAACATGTATTTATCCATCTTTGGAAGGAACAAGACCAATCTTAGTTGAGGTCCAGGCATTGGTTTCCAAGTCAACTTTAAATATACCACACAGAAACACTAATGGATTTGATTACAAAAGAATAAATATAATATTGGCTGTTTTAGAAAAACGTATGGGCCTATCAATGGGGAATAAGGATGTATTTATTAATTTAGTAGGAGGCTTAAAAATTGATGACCCCGCCACTGATTTATCAATACTATGTGCAATAGTATCGAGTAGTCTAGATAAAATTATAAGAAGTAGCCTTGTTATTTTAGGAGAGGTGGGCCTTGGTGGGGAAGTGCGATCAATAAATAATTTATATCAAAGAATATTAGAGTCATCTAAGCTTGGATTTAAGGAGGCCCTTTTTCCAAAATCAAATTTAAATAAAAAAATTGAAGGAGTTGATATTGTTTTACATCCTGTAAAGGATGTAAAGGAAGTTTTCCAAATTATTTTTAATAAGAAATAAATCATCATCACTTGTTTTTAGTTTACATGAAGTTTACAATATCTAAAAAAGATAAGGATTGTTCTGCAAGATCGGGCGTTATTAATACAGATCATGGTAAAATAAATACTCCGGTTTTTATGCCCATTGGCACTTTAGGAGCGGTCAAAACACTTGATCCCAAAGAGTTGATAAAGTTGAATACAGAAATAATTTTAGGTAATACCTACCACCTATATTTAAGGCCTGGAACAGAAATAATAAATTATGCTGGTGGATTACATAAATTTATAAGTTGGGAAAAACCTATTCTTACAGATTCGGGGGGATTTCAAGTTTTTTCACTTTCAAAACTCAATAAAATTAGTGATCAAGGGGTTGAGTTTCAATCCCACTTAGATGGGAGTAAGCATATGCTTACTCCTGAAATATCTATAAAGATTCAACAATGCCTAGGTGCTGATATAATTATGGCTTTTGATCATTGTCCACCAGGAGACTCTGATTATTCGATCTTATTAGATGCTGTGAATAGAACCACATCTTGGATGAAGAGGTGTTCAGATTTTCTTAAAAACAATAAACAACAATACGATCACAAACAAAATATTTTTCCTATTGTTCAAGGCTCAGTTAATCATGAATTAAGATTTAGAAGTATTAATGAATTATTACCTTTCGCCAAATGTGGTATAGCAATTGGGGGGTTGGCAGTAGGTGAAGATAAAAATGCGATGATGGATACGATTGAATATTGTGATAATTTGTTACCCGAAGAACAACCTAGATATCTTATGGGAGTTGGTAAACCGTCCGATCTTATTAGTGCTGTAAGAAGAGGAATTGATATGTTTGACTGTGTTATTCCCACAAGGAATGGTAGAAATGGCCAAATTTTTACAAAAGACAAGATCTTAAATATTAGAAATAAAAAATATGAAAATGATCACACTGAAATTGATAATTATAGTAGTCATGAGTGGGGCAGAAAATTTTCTAAGGCTTATTTAAGGCATTTATTTAAAATAAATGAAATTCTAGGGCTAAGAATAGCAACAACACTGAATCTATCCTTTTATCTAGATCTTATGTCTACTATGCGGTTAAAAATAGAAGCAGGAGATTTTAATGATTGGTCAGAAGCATGGTTATCAAAATATAGTAATATAGATAATTCCGAATGACGAAAATAGTTGTCCGTGTGGTTGATGCTTATGTTTTTATAAAGAAAAATAATAACATCAAGTTTTTAATATTAAAGAGAGCAAAGAATAAGATATATGAGCATCTATGGCAAGGCGTCGCGGGAAAAATTGAAAAAAAAGAAAAACCGTGGGAAACAGCCAAAAGAGAATTAAAAGAAGAAACCGATTTAGAACCAATAAATATGTTTGTAGCAGATCATTTAAGTAGCTTTTATGAAAATCATAAAGATAGAATTAATTTGGTTCCTGTTTTTGGTATTGAGGTTAATAGTGAAAGCGTAATATTATCTGATGAGCATATAAAATATAGGTGGGTAAGTTATAAAACAGCTAAGAAAAAACTAGTATGGCGAGGGCAAAAGAAAGGTATTAAGGCAGTTTTCAAAATGTTAAATTCAGGTGACTCTAGAATCAAATGGAATTTGATTGTGTTTAAAAAAAGGGGTAAAAATGTTAGCTGAGGGATCTAAAGCACCAAATTTTGCATTAAAAGATCAAGATGAAAATCTAATTCGCCTGAATGATTTTGTTGGGCAAAAATTATTAATCTGGTTTTATCCTAAATCAAGCACTCCTGGATGAACTATTGAAGGTCAACAACTCCGGGATGAGTTTAATAATTTTAAAAAGAGAAACACCTCAATTTTAGGTATTAGTGCAGATTCTGTAAAAAGTCAAAAAAGTTTTTGTGATAAGCAAAATTTTCCATTTTCAATTTTATCAGACCCAGATAAAGAAGTAATTAATTTATTTGAAGCTATAGGTATAAAAAAAATGTATGGGAGAGAGTATGAAGGAATTCTTAGGGTTTCATATCTAATTGATGAAAATGGTTTGATCGAAAAGGCCTATGCTAAGGTGAAGCCAAAAGACCATGCCAAGGAAGTTTTGAAAGATATTAATGGTTAATATTATTTAGCTTAACCCATAAGCCTTTTTTTTTAAAAGCTCTTTCATTAATTAAATTATCCGTGTAGCCCATCATAACTGAGTGCCCATTAAGCTTTAAAAAACCTTTTTCTTTTTCTATTTCTGTGAGATGAATAGGTTCATTTCCTAAGCATAATACTGCGGTGTTTTCTAAACAAATTCCTATGTGGTTATTTTTTAGGTTACCATATTTGTCAATATCTTTTCTTAAAAAATAGGCTGCGGTAGTATCTTTGGATGAAATTGTAATATCAGGATTTGAGTCTGAATAAATTGCACCGCAGTAAAGTGGTAATAGCACTTTAAAAACAGTCCATGATGAGTCTAGTGGCTCTAGATCGCATGCAATTCGAACTCCTCGATTTATTTTTAATAATTTTTTCAGGCCATTTGTATTAACAAGAAGATTGTAATGGGAAAGCCTAATGTTACTATTATTTGTATAATTAATTAGTGCTTCATCATCTAACAATGCTTTATATCTCGGGATGAATTTTTTAGGGAAAGGATGAATTATATCAAATAGATCAATATCAGGTTCAATAATATGTAAACGGGTAAATATTTTTTTATCAATCTTTTTTGATTTTGATAAAATAGCTACTGCCCCTAGATGCCATATTCCATATAAAAGTATTTCACTTTGGGGTGAGCCTAAATCCGGAAGCACAACTTCTTCCTTTGGATGGATATTAATGCTTTCAAGCCAATTCGCTGTTTGCTGTACTAGGTTAAAGAAATCAATATTTGTTATTTCAGGTTTTTCATATAATAATTGTTTTGAATACTTAATGTTTTGCCCTTCCAAAAGAGCAATTGTATTTGGATAGGGTACCATGTATTCTATTGGCTCCACATTTCCAATAGATCTTGCTAGATAAATTTTTTTTTCTATACTTGAATTCATTAATTATTTTATAAAAAAATAAATTATTTTTCTGGCTTTATCTTTCTTTCTATTTCAAATCTATCTAATTGTTTAGAATACCAATTCCCAGCTAATCTGCCAATAGGTGAAAGTTTATCTAAATTTATTTTACCATTTTCAAATATTTTGTCATCAATGTGAAAAAGTAGAATTGTCCCTATAACTAAAAATCCACTTCCTACCTCACCATTTCCAATTTCAACTACTTGATTAAGTTTACACTCTAGGCTTATCTTTGATTCTAGAACACGTGGGGCGCTTATTATTGTTGATGGTTTAGGTGTTAGTTTAGAAATAGAAAATTCATCAATATCTGGTGAAAAATCGGTTGAGCAGGTTACCATTTTATCTGCAAAGTCTTCAGATACTAAGTTGACAACAAATTCTTTATTAT
>CETH01072009.1_pt1 | contig 11133 bp, 9 predicted proteins | sample 361461 | NCBI WGS metagenome assembly CETH01 (sample SAMEA2622695, study PRJEB7988) | marine metagenome | isolation source: saline water (ENVO:00002010), including
CAGGTTGTCTAAATAAAGCATTACTATCAAAATTAACTTTTGCATCTAAGCAGACAATTTTTTTTTCACTAGTTAATATTAATGGATTTATCTCAACCATGTTTGCGTCAGTTTGAGTAAACATTTTATATATTGATTTTATTAAAGAGACTGCTTCATTTTTTGGATTACCTTCCAAATTAAATATTTTAATAATCTTTTCACAATCTTCATCAGAAATCTCCTCATTTAATTCAACTTTAGTAGTTAGAATTTTATCAGGTGATTTAGCAGCTACTTCTTCTATATCTATCCCACCTTGGTCGCTTGAGATAAATGCAATCTTTGAAGTAGACCGATCAACTAAACAAGATAAATAAAACTCCTTATCAATATTTGAAGAAGCCTCAACATAAAGTCTTTTTACTTCTCTTCCTTCTGGGCCAGTTTGATGGGTTACAAGTTTTTGTCCTAGAAGTTCTTTTGCAGATTTTTCTAATTCCACAAGATTATTTAAAATTTTTACTCCACCTGCTTTTCCTCTTCCTCCAGCATGAATCTGTGCTTTTAAAACATATTTATCTGTTTTTAATAGCTTAGATTTTTTTAAAAGCTCCTCAACATTAAATGCGAAGACTCCATCCGGAACTATTGCTCCAAATTTTTTTAGAATTTGCTTAGCCTGATGCTCGTGAATATTCATTATTATTTAGCCAAATCAGGATCAATTATTGATGCTGTTTGCCAAAGTTTTTTAACTGCATCAACAGATCTGAGAAATTCTGATTTTTCTTTTTCATTTAAATCTATTTCCTCAATTTTCTCTACTCCATTTTTACCAATTATTATTGGAACACCTGCATAAATATCTTTAATTCCATATTCACCACTTAAATAAGCTGCACAAGGAATTAGTTTCTTTTCATCTTCAAGATAAGCTTTGGCCATTTCAACTCCTGAAGCAGCTGGAGCATAAAAAGCTGAACCTTTTTCTAAATATTTTACTATTTCTGCTCCTCCATCCCTAGTTCTTTGATTTATACTCTCTAATTTTTCTAAAGAAATTTTTCCATCATTAACAAGCTCTATTAAAGGTTTGCCTGATACCTTTGTAAATCTTGGCAAAGGTACCATTGTATCTCCATGACCACCCATCACCATTGATTCAATTTCTTTGACTGGAGTATTTAACTCTCTAGATAAAAAAAGTTTAAACCTTGAGCTATCCAATATTCCAGCCATACCAACTACCCTATTTGTTGGCAATCCAGAAAACTTTTGAAAGGCCATAACCATCACATCTAAAGGATTGGTAATGCAAATTACAAAGGCATCTGGAGAATAAGTTTTTATTCCTTCGGCCACTTGTTTTATAATTTTTAGATTTATGCCCAATAAATCATCTCTACTCATCCCTGGTTTTCTAGGAACTCCTGCGGTTATAATTATCACATTTGAATTTTTTATATCTTGATAATTATCTGTACCAGAAAAATTGACATTGAAACCATCTACAGAAGATGATTGTGCAATATCTAAAGCCTTTCCTTGAGCAATACCTTTTGCAACATCAAACAAAACAACTTCATTTACTAATTCTTTTAATCCGATCAAATGTGCTAATGTACCACCTATTTGACCAGCGCCAATTAAAGAGATTTTTTTTTTCATAAGTGAAAATAACTTTTATTGATAAATTAAAATTATTCAACTAAATTTTAAGATTAATCTTCACCCTCTACTAAATTTGAACAAATTAACATGTCCTCAGAAATAAATGAACCTTTAAAATGAGACTTATTTTTTTCCCAGTTTTTCTTTCCTTCAATTATATATTCATCAAACATTTTCTTTCTTATATCTTCTGCTTTTTTTTGAGCTTGTTCCAATTTTTTTTCTTCTTCTTCTATAATCATTAATTCGATAGCTTTGAATAAAAGATTATTTGATATTTCAATAAAATTTTTAGAATTTAACTTATCAGTTTCTAAAAGAATTGCAGATGCATATGTATAAACTGCACTACATCTATTTAATAAATATATTTGTGTAGACCCATCCTCAATATTATTTTTTTCTAAATGCTGTTTTAATGAATCTTTAAAACTCGCATAAGAAGGCCCAAAAAAAAGTAATAGAATAAATACTATTGATACAACTTTTTTCATTTTCTATTTTTTATGGACCGTATGCAACTTTTGGTAACCAAGTTACAATTTCTGGAAAATTAAAAACAATAGTAACTGCAATAAGTTGCAAAACTACAAATGGTATTATTCCTCTATAGATATTTTTAATATTAATCCCTTCAGGAGCTACTCCTCTCATATAGAATAGTGCAAAACCAACTGGTGGTGTAATGAAAGAAGTTTGTAAAACTACAGCAAACATTACAATAAACCATACCAAATTTACTCCAAGATCAACCATAACTGGTGCTAAAAATGGAAGAATGATTAATGTAATTTCTATCCAATCAAGAAAGAAGCCTAATATAAATGCTATCAATAAAACTACAATAACTACTCCGTTTGTGCCAAATGGCAAAGCTTTTAAAGCACCTTCTATTAATTCATCTCCTCCAAGACCTCTAAGTATAAGAGCAAACATGGTTGCACCTACAAACAATGCAAAAATGTAAGCTGTAGTTTGAGTTGTTTTACGAATTACATGTTTTAAATCCTCAAATGATAATCTACCCCTGAATATAGCTAATAATGATGCACCTAAAGCACCTACTCCTGATGCTTCCGTTGGAGTTGCAATACCCATAAAAATACTTCCTAAAACTGCAACAATTAATAACGCAGGTGGTATTATGGATTTCAATACTCTAAAAATAATTTTAAGATTAATGTTCTCAGCATCTTTAGGAAGAGGAGCAACATTTGGTTTTAAATAAGCATACCCAACAATGAAAATAGTATACAGTAATCCAAGTAAAAGCCCTGGGAATACCGCACCCATAAATAGATCTCCAACAGATATTCTGACCTGATCTCCCATAATAACTAACATAATGCTTGGAGGAATTAAAATACCAAGTGTTCCAGTTGCACAAACAACTCCACAAGCTAAATCCTTGTTGTAATTATTCTTTAACATTAGAGGTACACCCAATATGGTTAAGAGAACAACTGCAGCTCCAATTATTCCAGTAGATGCTGCCAATAAAACACCAATAAAAACAATTGCTATTGCTAATCCACCTCTAGTCTTTCCAAATAATTTAGAAAGATCTGTCATTAGATCCTCTGCAATACCTGATTTATCCATCATGATACCCATAAAAATAAACATAGGTAAAGCAACTAAAACCCAGTTAGCCATTACACCATATAACCTATAAACAACCATTGAAGCAAAACCCCAATCAACTCCATAAAAAGTGTCAAATAAACTGTCAGACAACATTGAAAGGATAATAAATAGTACTCCCAATCCTCCCATTGTCCACGCCACTGGAAATCCATAAAAAATTAATAGTATAAAACTAAAAAAAAGAGCAATTGCCATAAAATGTTCAGTAAATAATTCCATTATATTTTCTTCTCTAACCCATAACGTAACGTAGCAACTACTCTTGTAATTCTTGAGACTCCTGCCATTAATAATAAAAAGAAACTAATTACTAAGAAACCTTTAACAAGCCACCTTGCGGGCAAGCCATTTGCTGAGGTGGACCTTTCATTTGTTGTCCATGAAAGTTCGAAGAAAGGTACTGAATAGTATAATACCAAGATAATGAATGGTAAAAATAATAAAAGAATTCCAAAAAATTCAAACCAAAGCTTAGTTTTAAAAGCAAGTCTTTCACTTAAAACATCAACTCTTACATGCTGATCAACTATATAAGTAGAAGATAAACCTATTAGCCATCCAATACAATATAAATGCCATTGTAACTCTTCTAACTCTATCATTCCACTCTTAAAAACATATCTAAGAACTACATTTAATATTATGACTGCAACAAGAATAACCCACAACCAATTAAAGACTTCACCAACTTTTAAAACAAAGTTATCAATTGCTCTTGTAAATGGCAAATGTCTTAATTGAAGTTTTCTGTCTAATCCACTTTTAATTTCTGTTAAATCTTTAGCCATAAATATTCTTTAAATTAGTTATAAAAGAAAAGCAGCCAGGTATACTGGCTGCTTTACTTAAACTTAACGATAAACCTTTAAAGTATCAACTTAAATACTTAAAAGTTTCGAGGTAAATATCCCCATTTTTGCCAAACATCATACTCTTTCATAAATGCTTGTTGAGATTCCCATACTCTTTTGAAGTCAGCGTCTTTTGCAGATTCTTCTTTCATTACTCTTGCGCTTACTTTTTGTAGTTCTCTCAATACACTATCCGGCAATCTTGCTGCTGTTACGCCTTTAGAAGGAAAACTTTGTATTTGCTTACCTTGTAAATATTCACCAGTTGTGATTGCTCTCATAGCTGCTGCTGTACAAGCCATTTCGAATAAAGCTTGGTCAGCTGCCCCCATTTTTTTCCATAGATCTAAATTGATCATGAAGTGAGTTGATGTTGATACTTGGTGCCAACCTGGAAATAAGTTGAATTTAGTGATCTTGTGAAAACCTAAAACCTCATCAATAGCAGGCATAGAATATTCAGTAGCATCTAAAGTTCCTTTTTCTAGAGCAGCAAAAATTTCTCCACCAGCCATTAAAGTTGCTGAAGCACCAATTTCATTTAGTACCATTCCTCCTAAACCTGAGAAACGAATTTTAAGACCTTTAAGATCAGCTAAGCTTGTTATAGGATTTCTATACCAACCTGCTGTTTCTGGTCCAATCGTGCTACATAACAATACTTGAATATTGCTTTTGTTATATATCTCATTTGCTAATTTAGAACCTTCTCCTTCAAACCACCAAGCTGCATACTCCCATGGTTCCATTCCAAATGGAACTGCTGCAAATAAAACTGCTGCAGGAATTCTTCCTTGGTCATAAGCCATATAGTTATAAGCTGCTGGCAAGTCACCTTTTGTAATTGACGGTGAAATTTCTAAAGGTGGAAGAATTTTACCTGGTTCATAAACCTTTAATTGAATTCTTCCATCAGTAGCTCTTTTTAAGGTATCTGCTAAACGAGCAACTGGATCACCTAATGCTGGCCAACCAGTATTAAAAGTAGATTGTACTTTCCATCTAATCTTTTCCGCTGCATTAACTTGTTGAAGTGAAAATGTAATCATTAACGCAAATACAGCAAAAAGACTGACAGATTTTTTTATCAGTTTTTTCATCTTTTCCTCTCTTTTAAGAGTTGTTGTTTGTATAAGAAAGAACATTTCCAACTCTTTACTTAAAATGCTCTCCATGCTTCTCCATAAAGATCAATCATTTCCTTTACAGATGGCACTCTTGGATTGAGGTTTGGCGCACCTGAAATTTCTGCATCAGTAGCCATGTTTTCTAGCTGTTCCTCAAAATTTTTTTGATCTATTCCAAAATTTTTCATTGACGGTACTTCAAAATCTTTATTAATTTTATAAAGACCGCTCAATAGTTTTTTGCATGCAACTTCATCATTGTCCTCTAGTAATGCAAATTTTCCTGCTCTACTACATTCTGCATAACGACTTTTTGCATGTTCAACTGAAAATTCTGTTATTGTAGGTAATAGCATGGCATTACTTAAGCCATGTGGGACTTTAAAATTACTTCCAAGTGGTCTACTCATTCCATGCACTAAACATATGGATGCATTAGAAAATGCTAACCCCCCTAGGGTTGCTGCAAGCATTAAACCTTCTCTTGCTTTCAAATCTTTTGGATTTTTATCAACTGCATAAATATTTTCTGTAACAAGTCTAATTGTATCTAGAGCCATTCTATCTGAAAATAAAGTTGCTTTCTTACTCACATAAGCCTCTATACCATGTGTTAAAGTATCAATCGCACTATCAATCGTAAGTCTTCTTGGTTTAGATAAGGTTAATTCATAATCTATTATTGAAACTATAGGTACAAAACCTTCTCCTCTACATGATATTTTTTCTAGATTATTAGTTCTTGTATCTATTATGACTGAATGATGTGTAACTTCTGATCCTGTTCCTGCTGTTGTTGGTATAGCTATAATTGGCAATCCTTTTTTATCAAAAGTCCCTGGAGGTTTATAATCTTGAATATCTCTACTGTATTTAGATAGGACAGCTATAGCCTTGGCTGTATCGATTGGACTTCCTCCACCAAAACCAATTACAGCGTCATTTTGATTTTTTTCTAAAACTTCAATACCTTTTAGAACAACCTTGTCTGTTGGGTCAGGTATTGTATCGTCAAATACATCAGACTTGAGCCCACCTTTGCTTAAAACTTCCTGCAGTTTTTTTACATAACCGAATTGAACCATTTGTTTGTCAGTAACTATAAGTAATGATTTTATTGAACCTAAAATTTTTATGATTTCTGGAAGTTGATTTAAACTTCCCTTGCCAATTTGTAGATATCTTGGCACACAAACCCTAACATTATCCCTAATATTCAAAGGGTACCCCCCGCAATAAGTTAATCTATAATTCACAATTAAAATATATGTAAAAATGAGAGTCAATAGCCTATTATTATTAAATGATAAGAATTTTCTCATTTAAGCAATATGTTGAAAATAGAATTTAATTGATATAACTTTAATAAAATTTTTTAATATGGACACTATAAATCACTTTATCGAAGGAAAAAAATTTACAGATAAAAATTCGAGAAAAGGAAAAGTATTTAATCCAGCAACTGGAGAACAAATTGCTGAAGTAGAATTAGCAAGTAAAGATATTGTAAATATGGCAGTTGAAAGTTCCTCTAAGGCTTTTGTAAAATGGTCAAAAACAACTCCAATAACTAGAGCAAGAATTTTTTCAAAATATAAAGATCTTTTAGTCCAAAATATGAGTGAAATTGCAGAGCTAGTTTCAAAACAACATGGAAAAACAATACCGGATGCAAAAGGTTCTATTCAAAGAGGTATTGAGGTTGTTGAGTATGTGACTGGAATAACATCATCATTAAAAGGTGAGCACTCTTCAAATGTTGGAACAAATGTAGACTCACATACTCTTCGTCAGCCATTAGGAGTTTGTGCAGGAATAACTCCATTTAATTTTCCAGCTATGGTTCCAATGTGGATGTTTCCAGTAGCAATTGCATGTGGAAATACTTTTGTTCTTAAACCTTCTGAAAAAGATCCAAGCTGCCCTATAAGATTGGGTGAGCTAGCAATAGAGGCTGGTTTTCCTCCTGGAGTACTAAATGTTGTAAATGGAGATAAAGAGTCAGTTGATGCATTATTAGAAAATAAAGATGTACAAGCAATTAGTTTTGTAGGTTCAACCCCAATTGCTGAATATGTATATCATACAGGAACAAAACATAATAAAAGAATTCAAGCTCTTGGAGGAGCAAAAAATCATATGGTAATAATGCCAGACGCAGATGTTGATAAAACAACAGATGCTATAATTGGTTCTGCATTTGGATCAGCTGGTGAAAGATGTATGGCTATATCAGTGGCGGTATGTGTTGGAAAAGAGACAAATAAAAATATAAAAAAAACATTATTAGAAAAAACATCTAAATTAAATGTAGGACCATATACTGATGAAAAAACTGACTTTGGTCCATTAAGTAGTGAGGCCCACTACAAAAAAGTTTTAGGATATATTGATAGTGGAGAAAAAGAAGGTGCAAAATTACTTTCAGATGGAAGGAATTTTAAAAAACAAGGTTATGAAAACGGTTATTTTGTTGGGCCAACTATTTTTGATGATGTAAAACCTAGTATGAAAATTTATAAAGAAGAAATATTTGGACCTGTATTAAGTATGATGACAACAGAAAAATATGAGGATGCTTTAAAATTGGTTAATGATCACGAGCTAGGAAACGGAGCAGCAGTTTTCACTAAAAGTGGAAATATAGCTAAGCACTTTACAGAAAATGCTAAAATTGGAATGATAGGAGTTAATGTCCCAATACCTGTGCCAGTTGCCTATCACAGTTTTGGTGGTTGGAAGAGATCTCTATTTGGAGATCATTCAATTCATGGACCTGATGGAGTTAGGTTTTATACAAAATTGAAAACTGCTACAATTACTTGGAATGAAGATAATTCTGGTCCGGAATTTACTATCCCAGTTCTATCTTAGTCTATAAAAATTTATAAAATATTATGAAATCTAGAACATCTCCAAGGAGAATATTAAATATACTAGAAGAAATTTTAGCAGATCCTGATAATTATACTGCTAAAAAAATTTCCTATAAATTAAAAATTCCCTTAGCAACAGTTTATCGTCAAATTGAAATTTTATGCGAGGAAGGATTTTTAATTCAAAATATAAATAAAACTTTTATCCCTGGACCAAAAATCCGAGATATAATTTTAAAAAGTTTACCTTATGAGCCAAATTTTACTTTAAGAAGATCCTTTTTAAGAAAGTTAACAGAAGACATTCAGGAGACTGTAAGTTTATCAATGCCCATAGGCACTAAATTAGTATATTTTGATAGAATTCAATTTCATTGGCCAATGCAACTTAATTTAGATGCTGGTGATCATCTACCTTTGCATGCTTCAGCATCGGGTAAACTTTATTTATCTTTTCTTGAAAGTAGTAATGCAATTCAAATTTTTAAAAATATTAAAACCCCCAAATCTGCTAAAAATACAATTACAGATGTTTCACAATTTAAAAGGGAATTAGCTAAAATAAAAAAACAAGGTTATGCTTTTGATAATGAAGAATGGTTTAATGGCATGGTAGGTTTATCTGTACCGATAACTAAGAATAATTCAGTATTTTTTTTCTTATCAACCCACACTGCAAAAAGTAGAAAAAGTATTGAAGATCTAAAAAAAATTTTACCTATAATGTTAAATGCGAGAAATAATCTAAAAAAAATTCTTTTTAAGGGTTAAGTTATCAACCACTTACTAACATTTTTTTTATTTCAGCTATTGCTTTTGCTGGATTTAAACCTTTTGGACAAGCATTAGTACAGTTCATTATTGTATGGCATCTGTATAACTTTAATTCATCTGCAACTTTTTTTAATCTTTCTTCTCTATCCTCATCTCTAGAGTCAATTATCCATCTGTAAGCTTGCAGGAGAACTGCAGGACCAAGATACTTTTCCCCATTCCACCAATAACTTGGACATGAAGTCGAACAACATGCACACATTATACACTCATATAAACCATCTAATTTAGATCGATCTTCTTTGGTTTGTAAGTTTTCTTTTTCATTTTTATTGCTAGTATTTTTTAACCATGGTTCAATTGACTCGTACTGTTTGTAAAGTGTACTCAAATCGCCAATTAAGTCTTTAAGCACTTTTAAATGAGGAAGAGGATAAATATTTATATCTCCTTTTATCTCATCATGTGGTTTAGTGCATGCCAGTCCATTTTTTCCATCCATATTCATTGCACATGATCCACAAACTCCATGTGAACATGATCTTCTATATGCTAATGATGGGTCAATTTCATTTTTAATTTTATTTAATAAATCTAATACCTTTGATGGACAATTTTCCATATCCACCTCATAAGTATCTATTCTTGGGTTTTCACCTGTAGACGGATCCCATCTATAAATATTTACTTTTCTTAAACTTTTTGATCCAGTCTTATCTTTATAATATTTACCTTTTTGAACTTTTGAATTTTGAGGTAGATTTATTTGGACCATTAATAAACCCTTTCCTGTGGCGGAAAATATTGTACATCAGTTGATAATGTTGATTTATGAACTGGTCTATAATCTATCTTAGTTTTTACACCGTCACACCAAGATAAAGTGTGTTGCATAAATTTTTCATCATTTCTTTTGGGAAAATCTTCCCTTGCATGCGCTCCTCTGCTTTCTTTTCTATGATAAGCTGAGTCCATTGTTGTGATAGCTTGTCTAATTAAATTATCAAATTCTAAAGTTTCAACTAAATCAGTATTGAAAATTAAAGATTTATCTTTTACTGAAATATTATCCATTCCCTCAAAAGGTTTTCTGATTTCTTCAACTCCTTCTTTTAATGTTTTTTCAGTTCTAAAAACTGCACATTTTGACTGCATTGTTTTTTGCATATTTAGTCTTAGGTCGGCTGTATTATTGCTTCCATTAGCATTTCTTAATTTATCGAATCTTTCAAGACATTTATCTGTTTCTGATTGTGAAATTTCTTCATGAGGCATGCCTGGTTTAATTAATTCAGAAGCTCTTTTTGCTGCTGCTCTTCCAAAAACTACAAGATCAATTAGAGAATTTGAGCCAAGTCTATTTGCACCATGGACTGAAACACATGCAGCTTCACCAATTGCCATCAAACCTGGGACTGTTTTTTCAGATCCATTTAATGTTAAAACTTCAGCTTTGTAATTAGTTGGGATACCACCCATATTATAATGAACTGTTGGAACTACTGGAATTGGCTCTTTTGTAACATCAACATTTGCAAATAATCTAGATGATTCTGAAATTCCAGGAAGTCTTTCCTCTATCACATTAGGGTCTAGATGATTTAGATGTAAATGAACATGATCTTTATCTTTGCCTACTCCTCTTCCTTCATTTATTTCGATTGCTATGGATCTACTAACTACATCTCTTGATGCTAAGTCTTTCGCTTTTGGGGCGTATCTTTCCATGAATCTTTCACCTTTAGAGTTTAGTAAATATCCACCTTCGCCCCTTACTCCTTCTGAAATTAAAGTACCATGACCGTAAATTCCAGTTGGATGAAATTGAACAAATTCCATATCTTGCAAAGGTAATCCAGCTCTCAGCACCATTGCATTCCCATCTCCAGTACAAGTATGAGCCGAAGTAGCCGAGTAATATATTTTACCATACCCTCCGGTAGCAATTATTGTTATATGAGATCTAAATCTATGTATAGTTCCATCGTTTAAATTCCAAGCAATTAGTCCTTTACACTCACCATTTTTCATAAGTAAATCAAGAGCAAAATACTCTATAAAAAATTCGGTGTTATGTTTTAATGCTTGACCATACAAAGTATGCAAAATTGCATGACCGGTTCTGTCGGCTGCAGCACATGTTCTTTGAACTGGCTCATTACCATAATTTTTTGTCATACCACCAAAAGGTCTTTGATATATTTT
>CETH01184171.1_pt1 | contig 11130 bp, 13 predicted proteins | sample 361461 | NCBI WGS metagenome assembly CETH01 (sample SAMEA2622695, study PRJEB7988) | marine metagenome | isolation source: saline water (ENVO:00002010), including
CCACAACAGCCACAACCACAACCACAACAGCCTCAACCACAACCACAACCACAACCACAACCACAACAACCATCTTCATTAAATAATGAGGAAGTATCTTTTATAGAAACTACTACATCAACATCTCTACAAGAAACATTTGATTGGGATAAAAAAAGGTTCTTTTTAAGTGGCAATGATACACATTGTGGTACACCAGATAAAATTGTAGATAATGGTTGCTTTAACAAATTCCCAAATAGAATTGAAAAATGTAAAAAAATTGAAAATTTCTTTAAAGAACCAAAATATCAAGCAGTATTAAATAATTGGACTGATTTCCAGAAAGAATGCCAAACTTAAGTTAAATTTAATTAAACATAAAATAAAAATTGAATATAATTATAATTATTTTTATAAATTATTTACAATGGTTAATTTTATTGAAAAATATAAACCAAAAAATTCATTAGAATATATTGGTCATTTCAAATTCATAAATGATTTTAAATGCAGACTTAACCAAGACAATTTTAAAAAAATTATTATTTGTATCGGTTATAGTGGTGTAGGGAAAACTTCTATGTTAAAAAAAATATTTAATGAATTAAATTATACATACAAAGAATTTATTAATAGCGAAACATTTAAAGAAGAGATTAATAACTATATTAATTTTAAAACAATTGATAGTTTCTTTAAAAAAACAAAAAAACTAATTTTTATAGATGATTTAGAAGTATTATCTAATGATAAAAATTTTATTAATTATTTATTAAAGATTGATAATAAAAATATACCGATTGTATGTGTAATTAATAAAATTTATTCAAGAAAATTTAATGATTTAAGAAAAAAATCAGAGATTTTTTATATATCTAAACCACCACTGGATAAATGTTATAAATATATAACTCATATATGTAATAATGAAAATTATGAGTTAGATAAAACAAAATTAGAAAACATAAAAATTTTTATAAAAGATACTAATTTTAATATAAAAAATATATTATTAAATTTACATAATTTATTAAACAATAACTCAAAAAATATTATTGATTATAAAGAAGTAGATATAGATTTGTATGATAATATAAATTATATAATTAAAAATAAATATTCAATAGAGGACTTAGAAAAAATAATATCAAGTGATGTAACATTAATATCAATGTTATTACACGAAAACATTTTTACAATTTTTAATAAAAAAAAAATGAAAGAGATTAATTTAAACCCTATAAATATAATTAATATATATGAAGACATATTAGAAGATATATGTTTAAGTGATAAAATTGAACATTATATTTTTGAAAATACTAATTGGAATTCATATATAATTATGAGTATTATAAGAGTTTACAAATTAAATTATTATTACTCCTTATTAAAAAATAATGAATTTAATAAAATAAATTTTACACAAATTTTAACAAAATATAGTTTACGATATAATTTTAATAAAAAGAAATTTATGATTCTAGATGATTACAATTTATCTTCAAATTATTTTGATTTTATAATACAAAGAATACTTTTATCTATAACAGATGAAAATACTGAGGAAGATAATACTCATAATAAAATTATTGAAAAATATAGAGATAAAGAATATAATGATATTTTAAAAAAATACAATAAAGAATATAATATAATCAATAATGATTTTTTTAATAAATTAAAAATTAAATGAAAATCTTTATATAATATAATAATAAAATGGGTATTATGGATATGTTTAGAAAAACTAATAATAGTGGTGGAAATTTTGCATCAAGATTATCATCAAATGCTATGAATAATTTAGTAATCTTTATATCATTTGGAGTAATGATATATATTTTAGTTCAAATGATAATAGTATTAAATAAACCAGAGTTTCTTTATTATACATTATCACCAATGCCAACAGATTTATCAACTACTAAATTTGATAGTTTACGAAATAGTAATAAAATGCCTAATACATTTGCGAGAGAATTTACATATTCATTTTGGGTATATTTAAGATCTATTAATAAAAAACCTGAAGAAGAAAATAAATATAAATTAGTATTTTTGAGAACTGAACGAGAAACTGACAAATTTTTTGAAAAAGCTAATCCAATAGTATACTTTGATAAAAATAGTAATAAACTTATTATAAAGATTAGAACAACAGATGCAGATAATACGTCACAATCTTCTTCTTTACCAGTAGATAATATTAATGATGATTTTCATAATGATACATGCATATATAGTACATTAATTGTAGATTATGTTCCATTAAAAAGATGGGTTAATGTAATAATTAATGTAGATAATAATAGAGTTACATTATTTGTAGATGGTGATATATATCAAACTGTATTAGTAAATAAAAAACCAGATAGTTGTACTGGTCAAAAAGGAAATGAATTCTCTGAGTCTAGAGTAGTATCTGAAACTGCAGGTAGTGTTAAATTAGGTGAAAATACTGATAATGATGTACATGTTCCAGATGGATTAATCTCTAAATTACAATTCTTCAATTATAGTTTAAAAACACCTAGTGATATTAGAAAAATTTATGATAATGGTCCAGTAGAGAGCCAAAGTTTCTTACAAAAATTCGGAATACCTAATTTAGGTCTTAGAAATCCTATCTATAATATAGAAGATACTTGTAGTTAATATTGTAGTTAATATTGTAGTTAATATTGTAGTTAATATTGTAGTTTATATTATAGTTAATATTGTAGTTAATATATTATCAAATATACAAAATTTTTTATTAAATAAATACTATTATAACTTGTTTAATTATTTTTTTAAATTATATTATTATAAATAAATAATAATGGGTTTACCTTCAATGTTAATTAATCCTTTAATATTAATTGCCGCAATATTCTTATCAGCAATAATATTTATTTTTTATCATAAATATTATCAACCATACTTCTTTCCAAATCTTGATGAGAATAAAGATGTAAATGAAATCATAAAACTAAATAATACATATGTACAAGATTTACTTTTAATTAAAGGAATAATGTCAATGGATACTAAATCATCGGTAACATTTTATACAGCTAATAAAAGGTCTCCAGAATATGTTAGATTTTTCCCATCAATAAATAAAGATGGAGGAAATCAGTATACTTATACTTTCTGGTTTAATAAAAAGAAGAATAATTATAAAAATAAAACATTGTTTTATAGAGGAAATATTGAAGGAACTACTAATAAACCTTCGCCTAAAGTTGGTTTTGGTAAAAATTCAGATGAATTAGTTATAGATTTCCAAACAAATAAAGAGGGTGAAGTTTTTAATAAAAAATCCACTATAAAAAATAAATTATTTGATATTACTGATCATGATACTTGGTATATGATTACAATTATTTTAAAAGATTATAAGGACTTTAAAAAAAGAAATTTTGAAAATGGTGTAGAATTATCAGTATATTTAAATGATGTATTACTAGAAATAGCAAGGTTTGAAGGAGAAACTTTAAGAATCACTAATAATAAATTTGTGATTTTACCTGATGCTGGTAGTGTATCAAGTACTACAAATATACCAGGTGAAATTGCTGATATTAGATATTTTAATTATGCTTTATCTCATCAAGAAATTATTGATTTATATAATAAAAATTTCAATAATGAAGTATTTAAAACATATTTACAATTAAATACTAATAAAAGTAAACAAAATTTACATAAAATCAATATGTTTAATAGATTACGTACATAATTTAAGTTAGTTAAATATATTTAAGAATAATATAATATTATTATGTAATATGTATAAATTAACCGATGCCAAAAGAGCTATAAATAGTATTAATCATATTATTAAAGAGGCAAATAACTATGTTGTAGATTTAACAAAGAACTCAATATTAGATCAAATTGAATTAGATAATAAACAAAAAGAACAATTAGAACAAGTTTTTTTTAATATTAAGGATCAAATATCTGAGAATAATCTATTAACAACAATACAAGATAAAAAGAAAAGGAAAAAAATAAATAGAGTTCCTAGTGAATATAATTTATTTATTAAAGATAATATAGCGTCTGTCAGAGAAAATAATCCAGAGTTAAATAATAAAGAAGTATTATCAAAAGTTGCAATGTTATGGAATAAGCAAAAAATGGAGAGATTAAAATTAAAAGATTAATAAATATTTAAAAATTTATTAATTTATTTTTATAAAATTATAAAGAATGCTTTACAATTTAGTAAACTTTATAGTAGCTGTAGATAAAAATTTTGGTATTGGAAAGAAAAATAAAATACCTTGGTATATCAGCGAAGAACTTAAATATTTTAAAAATTTGACAGAAAATCATGTAGTTGTTATGGGAAGTAAAACATTCTTTTCAATACCTGTTAAATTTAGACCTTTGAAAAATAGATTGAATATAGTATTAACAAACAACAAGGACCTTTTAAAAAATGATCATGAATTTTCTAATTTAAAATTTATTAATTTTAAATGTCCAAAAAATACTTTTAAAATTATAAATTATGATTATTTACATAAATTAACATATCTTTTTTCAACAGTGAGAAATAATGAATTATATAAATTTAAAGAAATATTTATTATTGGTGGGCAAAAAATTTACGAATTATTTTTTGAACTATTTGAAAACACTAAATACTTTGAATTACAATTAAATAAAATTTACTTAACTTATTTAGATAAAGACTATAAATGTGATACATTTTTTAAAAAACTTACTGAAGATTTTAAATTAAAAAATTATTCAGATAAATATTATAATAAAGATGAAGATGTATATTTCCGTTATTGTATATATGAAAAAGATATTGTTCCAAAAGAAAATTGTGAAAATAAATATTTAGCTATATCTCGTAATATATTAAATAATGGAAATTATAGAGTAGATAGAACTAATACTGGTATATATTCTATATTTGGTACTCATACACGTTATGATATATCTTCATGTATTCCAATATTAACTACTAAAAGAGTCCCTTTTAAAACTTGTATCCACGAATTATTATGGTTTTTACAAGGAGATACAAACAATAAAAATTTACAAGATAAAAAAGTTAATATCTGGAATGGTAATAGTTCTCGTGATTTTCTAGATAATATTGGATTAAATCATTTAGAAGAAAATGATTGTGGTGCTTGTTATGGATTTCAATGGAGACATTTTGGAGCTGAATATAAAGATTGTAATACTGATTATGAAGGTAAAGGATTCGACCAAGTTAAATATGTTTTAGATTTATTAAAGAATGACCCCTATTCTCGTCGTATATTTTTAAGCGCCTGGAATAGTGCTGATTTAGATAAAACATGTTTACCTCCTTGCCATGTTTGTATACAATTTTTTGTAGAAAATTATGATAATGATACTAAATATTTATCAGGTCATATGTATCAACGAAGTGCGGATTGGTTTTTAGGAGAACCTTTTAATATTTTATCATATACCGCATTAATTTATCTATTTGCTACTATTTGTGATATGAAACCAAAAGAATTGATTATATCTACTGGAGATACTCATATATATTCTAATCATATTGAACAAATGAAAGAGCAAATATCTCGTGAACCTTTCACAAAACCTAAATTATGGATTAATCCAGATGTTAAAAATAAAAAATTGGAAGATATAACTATTGATGATTTTGATTTAGTAGGTTATTTTTGTCATCCAACAATTAAAGGTAAAATGGCAGTTTAATTATAAATAATGATATAATTGAAATATTAAATTTAATTTCTTATTAATGTTGAATTGATAATTTTATATAATATTTATATAAATAATGTTGGATGAAATTGACTATAAAATGACTAAATTTATCTATAATATATTTAATGATACGCCTATATCAGAATTACCACATTATCTTGGTTTAATACCATATGAATTTTATGTTATTCCTGGTATGTATATTGCTATTTTACAAGTTATTTGGTTAGGTACACCAAATCCAGTACAATTTCATTTATTACCACATTGGTTTTCGTATTCAATATTTCAATTTCTTAAAAAAACTATTAAACGAAAAAGACCAGGATGCTTTCATAAAGATTTAGGTAAATATATTAATGCAAGCCATTGTAAACATGGACATGAATTACAATCGTTCCCATCTGGTCATACTGGTGTAGCATTTTCACTTGCTACAGCTCTATATATGGAAATGCATTATAGTGAAAATCCCCATTTCTTTGAAATGCCTATTAATAATCCAACAACACAAAGAATTATTAGTACCTCTGGAATTTTGGTAGCAGCTATGGTAGCTTTACATAGAGTTAGTAAAGGTTACCATAGTTTTATAGATGTATTTGCAGGTGAATTAATAGGTATATCTATTGGTTTTATTTCATGGATAACTTTAAATCATTTCAAAAAATCGTATTATAAAACTTGTGAAGAAAAAAATAAAAACGAACCAGGAACTTCTGGGGGTAGTGCTAATAAAACTGAAAAGTCTGATTCTTGTGATAATTACAATAAAAGAGATGATGAATTTACGTATTGGACTCAAGATTGGGGTTTATTTAAATCTAAATTATATGATAGTATATTTGTTAACAAATTGACTGGAATAACTAGAATTATTCTTACAATTCCTATATTATATTTATTGATTAAATTTTTAACAAAAGATGTATATCGTCTAGCATCTATTAAACATTAAATTTAAAATTTGAAATATAATATAAATTTTGTTATAAAATAATTCTGTAAATAATTCTGTAAATAATTCTGTAATGGAGAATTATTTTGGAATATTGATTCTAATTTCTCAAATACATTCATATATTAGTTTAATATCTCCATTAATATTTTTAATATTAAGACTTTTTAAAATTTATAAATATGAATTAAAACAAAATGATAATATAAAATATTTACATACTCAAGTACATAATGATTTTTGTTTAAAATATAGTGATGATAATAAACCAAATGGATGGATAATTGGATTTAATAAATATTATTTAATCAAATATATTTGTTATATAAATGAATCATATAAAAATGAATATGATTTAACAATTTTAATTACTACAAAAAAACAAAGAGATATTTTATTAAATAAAAAGACAATTATTATTATTAATAATCATAAATCAAATGGTACTAAAAATATAAATTCTAAAAAAGAAGAAGTATTTAAACATAAAGATATTACTATATATAATAGAAATAATTATTATAGTCATATTACATATTGTGAAAAATATATAAATATTGGTAATAATATACCAACAAATTGCCAAAAACAAATAATAAATGAAATAGCAACATTGTTTAAAAAGAAAAATAGAATTGTATGTTATTTATATGGAAAATTTGGACAAGGTAAAACATTTTTAACATATTTGTTAGCAAATGAATTAAAATGTTCATTATGTAAAACATTTAATCCTACTGATCCAGGAGATGCGTTAAGTGAGTTATATGCAATAATTCAACCAATAGAAAAGAATCCTCTTATAATTTTACTAGATGAAGTCGATATAATGATTAATGCAATACATAATCAAACTATAATTCCTCACAAAAATATTGCTAGAGAAGTTTATAATAAAACAACTTGGAATGTATTTTTAGATAATATTGATTTTGGACATTATCCAAATTTAATATTAATAATGTGCTCAAATAAAACACCAAAAGAAATAAATGACCTAGACAAATCTTATCTAAGAAAAAATAGAGTTCACTATATGAAGGAAGTTATAAATAAAGATGAGTAAAAATTTATAATTTAATTTTTTTATTAAATTATTTTTAAATTTATAATGAATAATGTCATTGTAAAGTACAAAAATGAGGATATTAATAATGATGAATGTTTTAATAGTAATCAAAATGAATGTATGACTTGTTCTGATAATAATAATTTAGTATTAATGGAAAACAATTTTTGTTCATGTTTTAAATATGTAGTTTTTTGTGAAACATGTTTTATATTATGGTTATTAAAGAATCATAACTGTATTATTTGTCGAAAAAAATTTGAAGATGAAAATCGTTCAATATTTGATATTTTTGATATATTAAATATAGAGATTTATCAAAAAATATTATTTAAATTAGAAAATATACGAAATATGTCCCCTGTATCAAGATTATCACGAAATAATATACATATTATAAGAAATCTTCCAACTAATCAACCAAACCAAAATGTAACCCAAGAATATATTCTATACTTTAAAAATGGTTATTTCTACTACTTTTTTTTATTCCTATATCTATATATGTCTTTCATAGGAACATTTTCTACAGTATATTATATATATTATATTTTTGATATATAGATCGAATAAATTATTATTATGATTATTTTGAACAAAATGTATTCCCTAAAATAAATTTTATTGTATCAAAATTTCTACCATATTCTTTTTTTCGCAAATTATAATTTATCATTAATCCAACTAATGCAATTATAATTGTTATTATGCTTAGAATTCTAATAGTTATATGTAATTTTTCAATATGATAGTCATACTTTAATTTATCATTATCTTTATAATATATATAATACTGATAAAGAATATGTATTATAAAAATTAATGTAAATATTACAATTGTAAAATTTCGTGTTTGTCTCATGACTACTAAAAATATTAAATAAAGAATTAATGAATTTCTTATCTTCTTTGTTGGATGATCTTTAATTGTGAATAGGTTTGTATTTAGAAAATATAATATTAAAAATGCTAACAGATGTTTAATATAAATATTATTTTTAACCAATTTTTGATATTTACAACTTACTATTTCGCTTACAAATCCAGAACTTAAAATTAATACCAAAAAGAACATCCCATTAATAAGTTTAACAGAATAAAAAATGGTCTCTTTCTCTACAATATTATCTAATAGTTCATTTGTTTCCATTTATTTAATTAATTATTATTATTTTTTATTTTTTTTTAAATTAATTTCTTCAATTTCAACTGATATTTCAGAAATCTTTCTTTTCTTAGATTTTTGATTTTTCTTACAAGTCTTCTCATGTTTCAAAGTTAATTTTTCTGAAATGAATTCCTTATCACAATAATCACATACCCAGATTGCTTCTTCATCGCTCTCAGAAAGTTCACTAGTTCCACTTAGATTACTATCACTTGTGTCACTAGAATTACCAGTGTCTTCATTCTTTTTAAGTTTGAGTTTCTTATTCCTATTCTCTGGACAATCTACAAAATAATGACCATGCTGTTTACATTTAACACATTTATTTGTTGCTCCACATATCATTCTATTAAGAATGTATTTATCTGCACCGCTTAATTCATCTGAGCAAAAAGCTCCACCTCTCACATTATCCATTCCGTAAATAGACATATACATCAATGTATATTTGTCCTCATCAAAATTATCACAATAATCAATGACTTCTATAATCTTTATAGGTTTGTACTTCTTTGTCCAATTACTACCTTCTCCTTTGAAGTGCTGATTTAGTCTCCTTGTAGGATTATTACTTCGACCTACATAATATTTTCCCTGTATTAGTTTCAATACATATATTGATGTTTGTGAATAAGCTATTGACATTATTTGATAAAGTTGATAACCAATTATCGTCAAATATCATTTCACATTTTAATTGAATATGATATCATATGATATTTTAATTAATATAGTCAATTAGAGTAAATATTAATTTCTAAATTTAAATAAATTTATTATAATAATGCTAAAATGGTTTATTCAATGTTTTGGTTGTAATAATCTTGATAATGAAGATGAAAATGAAAAAATTATAAGAGAAGAGAGCAGAAGAAATTTACGATATAAATTATGTGAAGTATGTTATAGGAATCGTCCATTATATTATCGTATACCAAGTAATGAAGCTACACATTGTAGAGATTGTAAAGAAGAAGGTATGAAAATATTTTTAGCGAAAAATAGTATGAAAAGATAACGAGAAATTTTATTTAAAAATTTTTATTAAATTATATTAAATGTTATTACGAACATCTAATTTTTTATCACAATTTAATTATATTAATCATCGTTATTTAAATACTGGATATAATTATCGTACTATTGAATACTTAAATAATTTGAAATATTTTAAATCAATTGAATGTTTCAGATGTAAAATAAATACGCCAATATATGATAAAATTGGTGTTGGTATACCAACTCATTGTATTGAATGTGGATAAATTTTATTTTTAAATAATTTAGAATAAATATATTTAATTATAAATGGAAACTTGTCAAATTATTATATTGGTTTGTGTAGGAATTATTTTGATTAATTTAGTTTTATCAACATTAAGTCAAAGTTTTACTGAGAATTTCATATTACATAATAACTTAGCTCATACTCAATCATATGTATTATATATACCAAAAAGAGAGAAATATATTAAAGATGTTATGAATAAAATCGATATAGATGCTAAATATATATTAGGTCCTCCAAAGGATAAAGTTGATAGAGAAAAATTATTCAAAGAAGGTATGTTATCTAAAACATATTATGATATGAATAAAAAAGAAGAAAGAGGAGAAGTAGCAGTTTTCTTAGGTCATGTAAGTATTTTAAAAGAATTCTTAAAATCTAATAACAAATATGCCCTTATATTTGAAGATGATATATTCTTACCAAAGAAAGAAGAAGAACAAAAAGAAATGGGTAAAAAAATTAAGCATTTAATTAAAAATATCCCTGAAGAAGCAGATATGGTATATTTTGGATATTGTTTTGAAGATTGCAAAAAAGCTAAACCTTATAAAGGCAATCCAGAATTATTTAATCATGCGGTTGTTCCAGTTTGTTTACATTCCTATTTAGTAAGTCGTGAAGGTGCTAAAAAATTATTAGATTTAGTTATACCATTAACAGAAGGTATTGATGTGGTTGTATTACATCTTATTAGGCAAAAGAAAATTAATGCTTTCACTGTTAATAATAAATACTTACAAGTTTTACAGAATAGAAAAGATTTAGGTAGTGATATAAGTAATATTGAACATGCTGCTGATATACCAGTTTGTAGAATTGGGAATTGGACTGGAAACCCCCGGAAATAATTCATATTGAATTTTGTAAAATTTCCATAGGAATATTACTATCTTTTTTTATTAAATATTTTTTATTAAATATTTTTTATTAAATATTTTTTA
>CETH01109384.1_pt1 | contig 11099 bp, 2 predicted proteins | sample 361461 | NCBI WGS metagenome assembly CETH01 (sample SAMEA2622695, study PRJEB7988) | marine metagenome | isolation source: saline water (ENVO:00002010), including
CAGCCTGTCGAGCTGAGGACCCGGGTTCAAATCCCGGCGCGGGCGCCATATTTTCACACTAAACCATTTATTGAAGGGTATCTATCGTGTATATAGGCTAAGCATGCGTGGACAAAGATATCAAGCACTCATTGTTGTCATTTTACTGCTTACTGCACTTCCATATTCTCCTTTCTTATCTCGTGCTTCTACTATAGAAAAAGACCCTGTCGCTGAAATGGACATTGACGGCGACGGAATACCTGATCCTCCTATGAGAGATAGTGACGGAGATGGATTGTCTGATGATTATGAAATCGCTCTTGGATTTGATCCTAATGATTTTGACATGGACGATGACGGAATTTCTGATTTAGCTGAACAAGACTTTTGGAATGATCTTGTGAATGAAGATTTTGTTCCCCCAAATATGGAGGATTTGTATAATTGTGAAGGTGATTTAGATGGCGATGGACTGAGCAATTGTGAAGATCCTGATGCAGATGGTGACGGAGTAACAGATGCTGAAGAAATGAAAGACTCTGATTTAGATGGGATACCTGACATGTACGAAGAAATGATTGACCATTTAGACCCTAATAATGCTGATAGTGATGGCGATGGAATACCTGATATGGAAGATCAAGATCCGCCTTTACCGCAATGGGCTGAAGAAATGTCTAAGAATAATGATTGGACTCCACAACCTGATGCAAATGGAATTGGCGGGGGGCTTGAAGGTTTTTACCCTTTAGCGGTACTAGGGGCTGTTAAATTTACAGTTGTTTGTAACAATTGTCCAGACCCAACCTCTAATCCTCAATATTGGAGAACTGCTGCAAAAACAATTTATGATAATGGATATGATGAACTAACGGGAACCTATTCTCGTAGCCAATGGTGTCCAGCCCCAGGATGTGAACAATATGACATTGATACTGGAGTCACTGAGAATCCTGGATATTGGTCCACTGGAGCTTCATCATACAAATACGATTACTTAGTAACTCATCCAGATGTGACAAGTGACGAGTATCAATATACTATGACATGGATAATGCCTGTTCAAGGTTATTTATCAACTGCACTTTACACAAACAACGTTTTCATTAGTAATAGTGTTACTATGGATAGTGCTTTTAATTTAAAAATTGAAGGATATGCACAAGCTTATAATTTCATAATGACGGAATATAATATTCCTGAAAATGTAAAACAAGCTGCAAATTCACCTGAAGATTTTCCCTCCCAATTAGTTGAAGTGCCTCAATTGCCAGTTAGACCTGGGCCTGACAATGACGTCTACGATTTGGCAGCTTCTATTACAGCAGGTAAAGAAACTGATTATCAAAAAGCCGAAGCCATAATGAATTATTTGAGAAATAACTATAAGTATAACATAAATGGGACTCTGACTCCAGAGGGAGATGATTTTGTTGATTATTTTTTATTTGGCAATAGTGCAAAAGATGGAAAGTGTACAAATTTCGCATCTGCCTTTACAATTCTATCTCGGATAAGTGGAATACCTACTAGATATGTAGAAGGTAATGGACCTGGAGAGGTAATTACACCAGAGGGATGGGAAAATAGTGGATTTGGAGAAAGTACTGGTTTCTCAATTGAAGAAGACACTCGAATTGTTACCATGCTAAATGGTCATGCATATGCTGAGGTCTTATTTGATGAAATTGGTTGGGTGACATTTGAGCCTACTTCATCAGAAGTATGTGATACTTGTGATGAAAATGGCGCTACAACTACTGGAGATGATGATACAGTAAGTGGAGGAGGAACTCAACCAGGGACTAACTATGAAATGCTTGATGCAGATGGAGATGGATTAAGTGATGAATTTGAAACAAGTATAGGTACTGACCCTAATAATAAGGATACTGATGGAGATGGTATTGATGATAATATTGAAACTAATTCCGGAATATATATTGATATTAATAGTGATACGGGAACCGATCCAACTTCTGATGATACTGACGGAGATGGATTACTGGATGGTGAGGAAAGTAACTGTGAATTTTCTACATTTACCGGAGAGAATGTTATTTCATTTTGTACAAATCCTCTTGATTCAGACACTGACAATGATGGACTGAGTGATGGGGACGAATATTATGCCAGTTTCGATGGATGTAATGAAGAAGATTCAAATTATCCTCTTTGGATACATCCTGAAACTGAAGTTGTATGTGATTTTAACGGAAATAGTAATCAAAATAGATTTGACGGGACAAATCCTATTGATAATGATACGGATAATGATGGATTACCTGACGGTGTAGAATTAGGAATAACTACAAATATTTTTGAAAATGAAAATAATGTTGAATCTTGTAAAAATCACCAAAATCCAACAATTAATTACAATGACTGTACAATTATATGGAAACCGGATGAAGATGGTTTATCTATCACAAATCCTACTAAACAAGACAGTGACGGAGATTTTATTGGTGATGGAGAAGAAGATAAAAATCTAAATGGGAAATTTGACCCCGAGAATGATGAAACTGCAGCCCATTTACCAGATACTGATGGCGGAGGAAGAACTGATTTCGAAGAGATAGGCGATGGAACAGATCCAAGAATAGAAGAAGATGATTTCAGAGATACGGATGAAGATGGAATAAATGATAATGTAGAAGAAGAAAACTGTATTTACGGCCTAACTAAAAATCAATGTACTGATCCAGATAATCCTGATTCAGATGGCGACGGAATACTTGATGGAGATGAAATTAGTTTAGAAAACTGCATATATGGTGAAACGGGAGATCATTGTACTGATCCAATGTTGGAAGATACTGATGGAGATACAATTGCTGACAATATTGAAACAAATGAAATGTTTTGCATATATGGTGAGACTGGAGACCAATGTACGGACCCAACATTAGAAGATACTGACGGCGGAGGAATGAATGACGCAAGAGAAATTGTTACTGATGAAACCGATCCTGTAAATGGAACTGATGATTTGGACCCAAAAGAAACTGATGATGATAATGACGGTTTAACTTTAGCTGAAGAAGACATAAATGGCAACGGTGAAGTGGATGAAGGGGAGACTGATCCAAATAATCCAGACACTGATGATGATGGACTGAAAGATGGCGATGAAGTAACCAGAGGGACTAATCCTCTCAACGCGGATTCAGATGGGGATGGATTAACTGATGGTAATGAAATAAATAACAACACATGGGGTCCAACAAAACCCCTCGAACCTGATAGTGATGAGGATGGACTGAGTGATGGAGATGAGGTTAACGTACACGGTACAAATCCTCTTGCAACTGATAGCGATGGAGATGGATTAAGTGATGGTGATGAAATCATTATTTATGGAACAAACGCGACTATAATTGATACAGATGAGGACGGATTAGGAGATGGTGAAGAAATAAATACCCATGATACAAATGCGACTAATCCAGATACGGACGGAGACTTCTTAGATGATGGTTATGAAATAGATATTGGGACTAAACCTAATGATAAGGATACCGATGATGATGGATTAATGGACAATATTGAACATACAAATTGTATATATGGTAAAGAGAGTAATGAATGTACTAGTCCAACAGATTCAGATACAGATAATGATGGATTAAATGATACTGAAGAAATTACAAACAATATTTGGGGACCCACTGATCCAGTCTTAGCCGATACCGATGAAGGTGGGCAAAAAGATGGACTTGAAGTATTATTCGATGAAACTAATCCAAATGATGGAGGGGATGATAACTTATCTGCTCTTGATACAGACAATGATGGGTTAACAAATGGGGAAGAAGAAAATATACACGGCACGGACCCTGATAATGAGGATACTGATGGAGATGGGCTAAAAGATGGAGATGAACTCAATAATTTAACGACAAATCCTCTAAAAATGGATTCTGATTTTGATGGAATAAATGATAATATAGAACTTACAAATTGTATTTATGGTGAGGATGATAATCAATGTACAAGTCCAATAGATGATGATAGTGATAACGATGGATTAGAAGATGGTGAAGAACTAAATTTAACCAGCGACCCAATGAAAACCGACAGTGATGGAGACGGAATAAGTGATTCTACTGAAATTAATAATTGTTCTTATGGTGATGAGGGGAACCTATGTACTAATCTTACAATAATGGATACTGATGAAGATGGAATAAGTGATGGTGAAGAAATAGAAAACTATTATACCGATCCAATGGCTAAAGACAGCGATAATGATGGTATTGAAGATGGCATTGAAATAAGTAATTGCATTTATGGAGATGAAAGTGATGAATGTACCAATCCAAATAACTCAGATAGTGATGGCGATACAATCCTTGATGGAGATGAAGTTGCATATAACAGCGATCCAAAAGATTTAGATTCAGATGATGATGGGATTAATGATAATACTGAAATATTAAATTGTGAATATGGAGAGGATAGCAACCTATGTACAAGTGCAATAATGTCGGATTCTGATGATGATGGAATAAATGATTATGATGAAATCTTTGATTGTTTATACGGTGAAGACGAAGAAAGTTGTACAGACCCTATGGATGATGATAGTGATAACGATGGCATAAATGATGGAGACGAAACCATATTTTATACTTCAGACCCATTACTTACGGATTCTGATTCTGATGGTATAAACGATGGAATAGAAGCATTCAATTGTTTATATGGACTCGATAATAATGATTGTACTAATCCTGCAGATGAAGATACTGATGGAGATGGAATTCTTGATGGAGATGAGATTACTAATTGCATATATGGAACAAATGAAGATGAATGTACAGATCCAGCTTTAATTGACACAGACCAAGACCAAATTTCAGATAATATTGAAATTAACAACTGTATATATGGCGAAAGTGAAGACGAATGTACAAACCCAACACTAGAAGATTCTGATAATGATAATTTAACAGATGGATATGAAACTAGTTCTAATCCATACGAAACCGATCCCTTATTGGTAGATACTGATGGCGGAGGACGGCCTGATTATCTTGAAATAACACAAGATTTGAGCGACCCAACAAACCCTGCTGATGATATATTGGAAAACAATGATGATGATAATGATGGATTAACAAATGGTGAAGAATTGTGGATGTATAATACGGACCCTGATGATCCCGATTCTGATGATGATGGATTAGATGATTACAACGAAACTAAAATAATATTCTCTAATCCAAATAAAATTGATTCTGATGATGATGGAATAAATGATTTTGTTGAATGGACAAATGAAATATATGGTCCTGAAAATAATGAACGGACTTCTCCTAGTAATCCGGATAGCGATAGCGATGGAATTAACGATAATATTGAAATCAATAATTGTATTTATGGAATAGACAATGATGAATGTACTGATCCAAAAAATGATGATAGTGATAACGATGGAATTAGTGATGGGGATGAAGTTAACACTTGTGACTATGGAACAAATGAAAATGAATGTACAAATCCTAAATTGTCAGATACGGACGGAGATGGATTAACTGATAGTGAAGAAATAGCTTTTTACAACACCGATCCTATGAGTGTAGATTCTGATTCTGATGGTATAAACGATTATGACGAATTAAATAACTGCATATACGGAGAAAATGAAAATGAATGTACCAATCCAAATAATGAAGATTCTGATTTCGATGGAATAAATGATAATGTAGAAATAAATAATTGTATTTATGGAATAAACAATGATGAATGTACTGATCCAAAAGATAGTGATTCAGATGGAGATAATTTAAACGATGAGAGTGAAATAAATATACATGATACAGATCCAAAAAATTCCGATACAGATGGAGATCGGTTAAATGACGGGCAAGAAATTAATTCACTAACTAGTAATCCTTTAAAAATTGATTCCGATGATGATGGACTAAATGATACTTGGGAAAGAAATAGATGGTTGATTGATGAAGGATACAGCCTAATTTTGGAAGACACGGATGGAGACGGAATACTTGATGGAGATGAAGATTTAGATAATGATGGTTTATCAAATATAAATGAAATAAATAATCACGGAACTGACCCTGCAAAAATAGATACAGATGAGGATTTGCTCTACGATGGAGATGAAGTTAAGCCTTGGCAAATAGATAGAGATGGTGTAGATAATCAATACAATTATAATTCCGATCCAACCTTATCTGATACTGATGGTGATGGATTAAGCGATTATGATGAAGTAATTAAATCGGATGACACCTATGAATCTAGAACTGATCCTGAAGTGGAAGATAGCGATGATGATGGTCTAAATGATTTTTATGAAATAAGGTGGTATTGGAATATTACTGGAGAAAACAACACTCCTATTATGGATTATAATGAACCTGGATGGGAAACTTCTGATGCAAATGAAGCAAATACAGATGATGATTTCTGGGATGATGGAGATATCGATGAAGAAAATCCAGTTTATGGCTATTATGAGGAAGAGGAATTAAGTTGGGGCTCGCAAAGTCGTGCTGGAATACCACAAACGCCTCCAAGTATTGCTAATAAAACAGACATATTTACCTGGTCTAGTTTCTTTCCAGATTTAACTCAAGATGGAAAACCATACGAAGGTGTTCTCGTGGAGGTATACTTAAATGAATCAAATGATGAAGAAAGTATAAGTTATCTTATAGGTAATGGAACTAGCAACTCTGATGGTTTCTTTGAAGTTAATTGTACACTAGACAAAGAAATTGATGAAATTAACCTTCTGTCAATAATTAGAGCTGGAGATTGGAAATTGGTGATGGTTCAACCTTCACAACAATATAATGAAACTGTTGTCCTAAAAACTCTTTGGAATCCAAATATACGTGACATTAAATTAAAAGGAAATGTTACCATAGATGCAGTTGTTCCGTCTTCAGCCGCGAGCGGAAAAACGAGCATAACTACTGGAACATTAATGGAAGATCAAGAAATCCCTATTGAAGGTGAAATAGTAGTTCTGAAATTTAATGATATAGAGTACTATGGCTTAACAAATGAAAATGGTCTCTTCAATATTGAAATTAATACGCCTAATGTTGAAGATGAATTATTTAATATTGAATTTAAATATAATGGAACTGAAAATTTAACTGAAAAAGTAGTCGTTTATGAAAATTTTAGAGTCTTAAATGCGTCTGTTGATCTAAGATTTAATGATTTAAATTGGATTGATGGAGATATATTCGAATTAGAAGGAAATTATGAAATCGAAGGTAGTATCCTTGGTGAAGATGGAGAAGAACCCTCTGGAAAAATAATATTGACCTATGGAGATAAATATATTGGAAACGTAACTATTGAGGGTGATCAAACATGGAATATCAATTTTGCTGTACCTAATAATGCAACATGGGGAAATACTATACTAAAGGCAACATATTCTGGTAATGAGATATATCCTTCAGCTGTTATTGTACATGAAATAAAAATAAGAGGTACAAGTAATTTAACATTAAATGAAGTCTTAGCAATAAGAAATGAAAATGTGATATTCGAAGGATATTTGAGAGATCATTTAAATCAAAGTATTGAAGATGAAATAATTACACTTACTATCAATGGAATACCTATCTCCTCTGTAAATACTAATTCTGAAGGCAAATATATCTACGAATACAATGCTACAAATGATTATGCCGGAATACACACAATTGGTGCTGAGATTTTAACTAAACCAATTCTTAACGGAACTGAAGCTGAAAATACTTTGACCTTGTTAGCAACCCCTGTTATTAATTTCAATGATAATACAAAATGTAGAGATACAGAAATTGAGTATAATAAAATATGTAGAGGGGAACGTGATAAAGACTACCTTGTTTCTGGAATATTATTAGATGAACTAGGAAATATTATGCCTAATACCACTATAGAAATTAGGGATGATAATGTATTTACTGAACCTATAACCACAGATGTAAATGGAACTTTTTCATATAATACATTTATAGATGAAGATAAAACTGAAATTTATGACATCGAGATTTACATAAAAAATGGCACTGAAGATTCTTACGTATTCGAAACTAAATATAGTCTAAACATAATTCCTCAATCTGTTTTATCTCTTGAACTAGAAATAAATAATGTTGATAATGAAGTTGATAGAGGAGAAAATATAACTTTATCAGGTTCTTTAGTAAATGAGACTGATAGTCCTATTATTGATCAAGCACTAATTATCCAAATAGGAAATGAAGAAATAGAGATTTTTACCAATGAAACGGGCATATTTAGTCTAACACATCAACTTGCTAAAACTTATAATTTAGGCCCTGAAAATATTAGTGTGACTTATGAAGAAACTGATTGGTTCGTAGAATCTAAAGATAATGATACGTTTGTGGTTTTTGGAAATAGCTCTTTTTCCTCCTGTGGGTGTCTGAGTGTCAAAGGGGATTGGTTTAATGATGGGTTAAGAAGAGGAGGTAGCATCAATGTTTCCGGAATTTTAAGAGATGATATGGGGAATAGGCTTGAAGAAGATATTTCTGTCAAAATGGGAAGTGCAAATTTAAGTGTAACATATTTAGAAGATTCTAAATTTAGTGCAACCGGAATTGTCCCTGAGGACTATAGGAATAATCATACATTAACTCTATCATTCTTAGGTGATGAATACCTAAGAGGGACAAAAAATGTAACTAAGCATTCTATATTAGTTGAAACAAAAATAAGATTTGATTTTGAACCCATCAATGTTTTCCCAGGGGATGAAGTAAACGTCTCAGTTTGGTTAGAAGAAGATGATGGTTCGCCTCTTCCTTATACTTCCTTAAATACTGAAGTAAATCTATTTTATGATAATGAAATTGAAATGGATGATAATCTTACATATAATCTAATTACTGATAAAAATGGCTTTGCCAAATTTAGTTTTATATTCCCAGAAGGGGCTAGTAGTGCAAACGTAGAAGCACAATTTGAGGGAGGGTATATTGATGCTTATTATGATACTCCTCAAGAAACTGAATTAACAAGCGTAAATGTTGCATTAAGCATTACAAAGTCTCCTGATGCAAAAGAACCTTTTGATATAAATAAATATTTACCTTTATTTATAGGAATACCTGCTGCTTTGTTGGTTACTGCATACTATTTATATTGGACTCAGAAACATAAATACGAAGTAAGAAATTTAATTAAACAAATGCAAAAAGAACTTAATAAAGATGAGGATTATAGGCAGATTATAATAAAATCTTATCATCAGTTACTGAATATTTTGGATAGATATGGATTCATAAAAACTAAAACTCAGACTGTAAGAGAATTTACCGATGTTATGCGAACTGCACTTCCAATACCCAATCAGAGTGTAAAATTATTAACATCCTTATTTGAAATTGCTAGATATAGTGGAATAAAGCCTAAAGTAGTAGATGAATTCGGGATGGAAATGATTGATGGTTCCTACAACATATGGTGTGTCGAAGCTATTAACAATTTACATCAAGTTGAGATGGACTTAAATCAAGGACTTAAGGAAGGAAAAGTATCTAGATTTACAAATATATTTGGAATGGGGAGGTCAAAATGAGAGGCAAGTTTCGTGAGCAATACGGATCAAAATTGTTTGCCCTTTTTGTTATAATCATAATGATTACTGTGATTTATCCAACATTAATAACGAATGCAAAAAATCCTTCTCAACTTTCGGTATATGATGATGACTGGAATGATATCTCCAATTTTGCCTCAGATTTAGATGAAGAACAAGATGGGATACATACCATAAAAACTATAGTATCACGACCTGCCATAATTAACAAAATATCTGAAATTGAGAATAATTTGAGTTCTGATAAACGAACTATAGATATTAATTCAACGGTACTAGTTATTATTGGCGTTGAAAGAAGTTATTCAGAGTATGATTCTAAGGCAATTTATGATTTTGTAAAAGCTGGAGGAAAAGTAATTATTGCTGATGATTCAGGATATGGAAATTCCGCCTTTTATGGAGAAATGGGAAGTTTAGAGATTGGAGTTAAATTAAGAACAAATATTGTACAAAAAGGTTGTGAACCTAAAGAAAGTTCAGGCCTTGTAGCGGGCGCTATTGATGCAATGGGATATGACGCTTCAGGAAGCAGTGGGCCAAAATGTAAACCTGCACAATTATATGATTCAAATCACTGGGAAAAAGACATACATCCAAAAAATAATTCTATTGCAATAATAGATGCAAACGTGCCAAGGATGGACTTTAGTGGACAACTAATAATGAGTGCTCCTGGAGCGCTTACTATCCAAAGCGGAGGTGCAGCCGAAGGATTAGTATGGTCTAGCCAAAAAGCATTCATTGATTATAACCAAGATGAAGAAGGTGGTGTAGGTGAAGGAACATATAGAGAAGAATCAAGTAATGGAGTAGAAGTAGTAGCTGAAGCAAATATTGGAAGTGGAAAAGTTATTTTTATTTCAGACACGAGCCTTTTTACAAACGAATATTATGAACAATTGGATAATCGAGAATTTTTACTTTCAATGGTAACATATATTACGGGTGGAGAAAAATATACGCTTATTTTTGACGAAAGTAGGCATATACAATCAGATATACTTTCACTTATTTATGTTCAATTGTTTGGAGTATTGGGATATGTAAGCAATAGTGAAACATTGGGAATATTATTTTTAGGTTCTATAATTTTAATTTTACAATTGGTAATGATGAGAGTAGAAAATCCAAAACCTTGGAGACATTTATTCAACATATATGAAGGAAGATTATCAAGATTTAGAGTTCCTCACGCTCACTATACTCACCCTGAAACTATTAAAGAAATATTTGTTGAAAAAGTAAGAATAGACAATGGATATTCTAGAGAGGAATTCGGAATGTTGCCTCAATCAAAAATGGAAGAAATAATAAAAGATCCAATACTAATAAAATTTATTATTAATGACGATAGAACAATGACCTTAAGAGAGGTTGAAAAAGCAATAAAAGGATGGAAAAAATAATGGGCCTATTTGGAAGTAACAAAAAAGAAGAAGAAGAGCAAGAACCAACTGTTGAAGTTGGGACTGAAGAACAAAATGATGGAGTACAAACATACATCATG
>CETH01171949.1_pt1 | contig 11096 bp, 13 predicted proteins | sample 361461 | NCBI WGS metagenome assembly CETH01 (sample SAMEA2622695, study PRJEB7988) | marine metagenome | isolation source: saline water (ENVO:00002010), including
TTTTTTCACTAGATTTGTCATCAAATATACTTTTTTCAATTCTATCTTCGAATTCTCTTAAACGCCTATAGACACTAGCTAATTCAATAATAGTTGGCCATGCTTTTAATAAATATTGCATTGAACCTTCAACTCTTCCAAAAGCTCTGATAATTTGTTGCATTACGCCCAGTGTAACAACTCCTGCTACAATAGCAGGTGCTAGAAATACATATGCTGATAATACATTAGCTTGTAAATATGCTATGCGTCCAATATTGAAATATAGATAGCGTAGATAGCTTAAAAAATGAATTGAACGAACACCATCAAACAACTCTTCAATTGTTTTTGGTCTAACACTTCCATCATCTTCTGCTATTACCAAGATTTTTCTGTAGGCAGCTTCTTTTTTTTGTAAGTCATATTCAACACCAACTAGTCGTAATAACCATCCAAGTCCTATTAAAAATATTGTTCCACCTAAAGTCCAAAGTAAAGCACCAGTAATTAATCCATATTGCCAATCACCAAAAAAGAAAATTGGAATACCAATTGATAATCCTAATAGAATAGGAATAAACTGAACTAAAACCATAATTGATTCAATTAAGCTTGTGCCAAGTGATTCCATAATGCGTGAAAATTTAATTGTATCTTCCTGAACTCTTTGTGCTGCTCCTTCTATTTTTCTGGCTTTGTCATATACGCTATGATACCATTCTACCATTGCAGTACGCCATCTAAATAGAAAATGAGCTGTAAAAAAACTAATTGCAACTGCTAATGCAATATACATGCCAGCAAGGATTATAAATGAAAGTAGACTTGCCCAATATTCCGAAATTGTTATTGAATTTGGTGCTCCTAGAGCTTTTTGGATCATATCGTAAAATTCTCCAAACCATTCGTTGATTTCAACATCAATTTTGACTTGGAACCACAGGGATGATAAAATGATAGCAGAACCTAGCCAACCCCATAAAAACCATTTTCTTGTTGTAAAAAATCTAAACATAGTTATTTTTCATACTTAATCTTTAATGAATATTATAATTGTAATTTTAGCCATCACTTTAGCATGGTTTTTTATTGAAATAACCCTTTTTATCGTGAATAGGATCAATTTTGGCGGAAATAGTAAAAAACGTATTGTTAATAAAAAGTTTATCTGGAGTTTAAGGATGCTATTATTTTCATTGTTTTCATGTAGCACCGTCTATATGTATATTTTTCAGAATTTACAATTTCAGCAAGCTATTCAATATTGTTTAGGAGTCATCAAATGAAATTTTTAAATAGAACTGAACTAATACCTTTATTAGTTATAATAGGAGGAAGTGCATTATTACTAATCTCATTTGGTATTAGACATTCTATGGGTTTGTATCTTTTACCGATAACCGAATATCTTGATACAGGAAGAGAACTTTTTTCATTTGCATCTGCTTTAAATGTTTTAGTGATAGGAATAGGTTCGCCAATTTTTGGCGCAATTTCTGATAAATATGGTTCAGGAAAAGCAGCTCTTTTAAGTGTAATTATTGTTATTATTAGCTTACTTTGGATGGCTAATATTCAATCAGCTTCTGATGTTATAGTTAGTCAGGCATTGTTGGGATTCGGTTCAGCAGGATGTGGTACTGCAGTTATTCTTGGGGCTGTAGGCAGATCCGTAAGAGCAGAAAATAGAACTTTGTCACTTGGTATAGTTATGGCAGCTGGTTCTTTTGGTCAATTTATTATGGTTCCTTCTATAACCTATGGCATTGAAATTATTGGATGGTCACAATCAATTCTTCTTTTAGCAGGAGTAGCATCATTGATGCTTATTTTTTGTTATTTCTTAAATTTTTCTTCAATATCCGAAGCATCAAAAAAAGGAACTAAACAAACAGTTAAAGAAGCTATTTTTGAAGCTTTTAGATCTAAAAGTTTTAATTATTTATCAATGGGATTTTTTGTATGTGGTTTTCATGTAACTTTTGTTGCTGTTCATTTGCCAGCTTTTATTAAAGACGAAAATCTTCCATTTTGGTTAGGAGGATGGGCATTAGCTTTAATTGGTATTTTTAATGTAATTGGCACTTTATATTTTGGATATCTAGGGGACAGATTATCCAAAAAAAACTTATTGGCTCTCCTATATACTTTAAGAGGTTTGTTATTTTTAATTTTTATTTATTTACCAAAGACAGAATTAATAGTGTTAATATTTGCATGTCTTTTGGGAATTTTATGGCTCTCTACTGTTCCATTGACAAGTGGAATTATTACAGTTGTATTTGGTCCTTTTTATATGTCTATGCTTTATGGTTGGGTATTTTTTATTCATCAAATAGGTTCTTTTTTAGGATCTTGGTTAGGAGGTAGATTATTTGATACTTATGGTTCCTATGATTTAATGTGGTGGATATGTGTTGCTTTAGGTTTTTTGTCAGCGTTTATGCATATTCCAATTATTGAAAAACCTGTGGCTAGATTAGCTACTTGAAAAATTTAATTATTTATTTTAAATAGCTATCTAATTCAACCTGATAAGATTCAACTAATCTATTTGTTTCATTTGCCATAGCCACAACAGCGATAAGTTCATTAAGCATTTCATCAGACATACCTTGTTTTTTTGCAGCAAGAGTATGAGATTTAATACAATATTTACAGCTATTTGTCATAGATACAGCTACGTAAATCATTTCTTTAGTAAGCGTGCTTAATTCCCCCTTTTTCATTACCTGTTGTAATGAGTTCCAAGTTCTCTCTAATGTGTCTGGATTATTAGCAATGGTTTTCCAAAAATTAGGAATAAAATTTATTTTTCTTTTTTCTTTAATTTCTTGGAAAATTTTTTTTATTTTCCCTTGAGCTTGTTTTTCAGATATTTTTTTAAAAAATGTCATTATGTCTCCTTGATTAAGGAAAGATGATAAAACAAATATGTTAAAGATTAAATAAAATTATTTCTTTTTTTGACGTTTTTTATTTCTTCTATATTTCGAGCCTCTTTTTCTTCGGCCTCTATGTTTTTTTGGATAACCCATATTTATCAAAACTTATACAAAAAAAATTAAGTAAGTCAAAGACTAATATCTCCAATCTTTTGCCTCCGTATACAAAAAATCTCTAAAAACTTCTAATCTTCTATCATTTTTAAAACTTTCAGAATAAACAAAATATGTTTGATAAGATGGACCTTCTAAATTTGGTAAAACTCTTACCAGATGAGGTTTATCTGCTACCATATAATCTGGGAGAGCCGCTAACCCTGAATTATTTTCTACAGCTAAAGACATGCCATAAATACTATTAACTCTAAATTTTGGCTTTCTTTTACCAGTTTCTTTACCTATTTTTAAAATCCAATCTATATTTGAAACAGGAGAAGGTGATCCAGATCCAAAACAAATCAAATTATGCTTATCTAAGTCAAAAGTATTTCTTGGAATACCATGTTTTTTTAGATATTCTGTTGATGCATAAATATGATTATGAAAATTAACAAATTTTTTAAAAATTAAATTTGATTGAGTTGGTTTTTTAACTCTTACTGCAATATCCGCAACTCTGCTTGAGAGATCTACTTCCTCATCGCTAAAAATTAAACTAATATTTAATTCAGGATATTTTTCAGTAAATTTATTTATTCTAGGTGTTAGCCAAGTTGCTCCAAATCCTACAGTGGTATTAATTGTTAATTTTCCAGCAGGTTTAATTTTTTTGTCTAAAAGCTTTTGTTCAAATTCAGATATTGAAGTAATAATTTTATTTACTGATTGAAATAAATTTTCACCTTGTTCCGTTAATCTTACACCCTTTTGATGACGAAAAAATAATAAAGTATTTAAATCAAATTCTAAATCTTGAATTTGTCTACTTATAGCTGATTGACTAATATTAAGTTTGTAACTTGCTTTAGAGATACTATTGTTTAATGCGACTTCATAAAAAGATTTTAATTTGTTCCAATCCATTATTTTTTTAGTTTTTTAATAATTTTTTTGTAATTCTTATTTTTAGATCCATAAATAAATGATCCAGCTACTAATATGTTAGCCCCTTCTTTTTTGCATATATTAGCTGTTTTATAATTTATGCCACCATCAATTTCTATATCAAAATTTAAATTATTATTTTCTTTATATTTTTTTAAAAAAGAAATTTTTTTAATTTGATTTTTCATAAATTTTTGACCAGCGAAGCCAGGAACTACGGTCATAACAACAACTATATCAATTAAATTTAAATATTTGGATATATCTGAAACTTTAACATTAGGATGTATAGCTAAACCTGCTTTTACTTTATGCTTTTTAATTAATTTTATTATTTTTTTGGTATTATTAACAGCTTCAGGATGAAAACTTATTATATCAGCACCAGACTTTGAAAATATGGGAATAAATTTTTCTACATTTTTGATCATTAAATGTACATCTAAAGTTTTTTTTGTTATTTTTTTTGCTTTTTTTACAATTTCAGGGCCAAATGTAAGGTTAGGAACATAATTTCCATCCATAATATCTATATGAAAATAGTCAGCCCCAGCTTTATCCAAATCAGTAATTTCTTTACCAAGATTAAGGATATTTGCAGCAAGTATAGAAGGTGCTATTTTATACATAATTAAATATTACATTATTTTGTTAAATTTTGTATATTATAAATAATCTAATGAATAAAGAAGTTCAAAAACCTTGGGGCAGTTATCGAATAATTAATATAGGCAAAAATCATTTGGTAAAAGAAATTATAGTTAAATCAGGTCAAAAATTATCTTTGCAGAGTCATAATCATAGGTCAGAACACTGGATAGTTGTTCAGGGAGTTGCAAAGGTAACAGCTATAGAAAAAGAAATTCTTTTAAGAGAAAATGAAAACATATTTATTCCTAAAAAATCAAAGCATAGATTAGAAAATAATAATAATGAAGATCTAATTATTATTGAAATTCAGTATGGAAGTGATTTAAGAGAAGATGATATTATTAGATATGATGATATATATGATCGAATATAAATAAGATGATTATAAATACCCCAATTTCACTTGGTGAATTAGTTGATAAAATTTCAATTTTAATGATTAAGAAAGAAAAAATAAAAGAATTAGAAAAATTAAAATTTATCTCAAAAGAATTGCAAATGTTAAATGATGTTTTAAAAGAATATTTTAAGCATAATGAATTAGATAATTATATTAATGAATTAGTAAAAATTAATACAAAACTTTGGGAAGTAGAAGATGAGATTAGAGATTGTGAAAGAAAAAAAATTTTTGATAATAAATTTATTGAATTAGCTAGATTAGTTTATTTTTCAAATGACCAAAGATCGAAAATTAAACTTGAAATAAATCAAAAATTTGGCTCAGCAATAGTAGAAGTTAAATCTTATGAGGACTATTAATTTATCTTAATCTTGAAATACTTGAATTAATTAATTTAATTAATAAATCTTTAAATATATTATTTTTAAAAGCACCAAGACTATCTATCGCAATATTTGCAAAATGTTTTGATCTTTTTATTGTATCATAAATACAGTCATATTTTTTTATTATATCTAATGCTTTTTCAAAATCATTTTCATCTTGATTTAAATCTTGTATTGTTTTTTTCCAAAAATTTTTTTCTTCGGAATTTGATCTTAAGTATGCCAAAATAATAGGCAGAGTAATTTTGCCTTCTTTAAAATCATCTCCTATATTTTTTCCTAAATTATAACTGCTAGATGAATAATCAATTGCGTCATCAATTAATTGAAAACACATACCAAAATTTAATCCATAAGTTTTCAATGCTTCAATTTTTTCATTTGTAGCTTCAGTAACCATGCCTCCTACTTGACAAGACGCACTAAATAGTGAAGCTGTTTTATTTTTAATCACATCAAAGTAAATATTTTCATTAATTGTAAGATCTTTGTCATTATTTAATTCTAAAACTTCTCCTTCAGATATTTGAACACTTGTATTAGAGAGTAATTGAAGGATTTCTTTTGAACCATCCTTTGACATTAGCTGAAAAGATCTACTAAATAAAAAATCTCCAATTAAAACACTCATTTTATTTCCCCAAATTTCATTTGCTGAAAGCTTTCCTCTTCTTTTTTTGCTTGCATCAATAACATCATCATGAAGAAGAGTTGCTGCATGTATAAATTCTACAGCAGCTCCTAAACCAATATGTCGATTATTCTCATCATTAGGTTTTTTACACATTTGATAAGCACAAGAAGTTAAAAGAGGCCTTAAGCGCTTCCCTCCAGAATTAACGATATGAGAAGATATTTTTTTGATTAATGGGATATCACTTTCAATTTTTTCTAAAATTGTTGCGTTAATGGAAATTAAGTCATTTTTACAAATATTCAAAAGGTCATTTATGCAGTCTTCAAAGGAGTTATCTGTATTTTTTAGTTTTATTACTTTAGCCATTAATATTTTACTATACTATATATAATCAGTTACTAAAAGCTTTCTAGTCATAAGAACTTTTGATATTAGAAGATATGATTAATTTTTTATTTAATAAAAAAACAACTATTCCAATATTGAGGTTATCAGGCGTTATTAGTCAATCTTCAGGTATTAGAGGAGGTCTTAGTCATCAAGGCTCTGAAAAATTAATTGAAAAACTTTTTTCTGATAAAAAGAGTCCTGCAGTGGCTATTGTAATTAATTCACCAGGGGGCTCTCCTACACAATCATCCTTAATTGCAAATGAAATAATAAATAAAGCTCAAAAACACAAAAAGAAAGTTATAGCTTTTGTGGAAGACGTCGCAGCTTCAGGAGGATATTGGTTGGCATGTAGTGCGGATGAAATATATATTGATAAAAATTCTATAGTTGGTTCAATAGGAGTTATTTCTCCAAGTTTTGGATTTGTTGGTCTTCTTAAAAAAATTGGAATAGAAAGAAGGGTTTATACATCTGGAAAAAGTAAAAGTTTTCTAGATCCATTCAAACAAGCAAAGCAAGAAGACATTAAGAGGCTTAAGGACATTCAGAATCAAATTCATAATAATTTTATTGATTATGTTCAATCTAGAAGAAGATCTAAAATTAATAAATCTAATTATGGTAAAATTTTTAGTGGCATGTTTTGGATTGGTGAGAAAGCTATTAGTCTAGGATTAGCAGATGGTATAGGTGATTATAAAACAATTCTTAGAAAAAAATTTGGGGATAAAATTAAAATTAAACTTATTGAGCAAAAAAAATCTTTTTTTCAAAAAAGATTTTCTTCTAATATAAAATATTCATTGCTAGATAAGAATTCTATTATTGATTATTTTGAAGAACAAGCATATTGGTCTAGATTTGGTTTATAAATGAAGTGGGCAATATTATTATTAATAATATTTTTTGTGATGTATTTTTTTAAATTTTTAAAAAAAAATAAAGCTAACAAAAAAGAAGATGTAAAAATTGTAGACCTAGAAAAAGATCCGAAAACTGATGAATACAAACCTAAAGAGTAGTTAATGCCATCTAAAACATTGGAAGAATTAGTATCTCTTTGCAAAAGAAGAGGCTTTATTTTTCAATCAAATGATATTTATGGAGGAGTCAAGGGATTATATGATTATGGCCCTATGGGAATTGAATTGAAGAATAACCTCAAACAAACTTGGTGGAAATCTATGATATATGAAAGAGATGACATTGAAGGAATTGATGCAAATATTCTTACCTCTCCTGAAGTTCTTAAATTTTCTGGTCACGAAGATACTTTTTCAGATCCTTTAGTTGATTGTAAAAATTGCAAAAATAGGTGGAGAGAAGATCAATTAATTAATAATACTTGCCCAAATTGTAATTCTAAAGAATTAACTAATCCTAGGCCTTTTAATCTAATGTTTAAAACTTCTATAGGGCCAGTAGATGATGGTAGTAGTTTTGTATATCTAAGGCCTGAAACAGCTCAACAAATCTTCATAAATTTTAAAAACGTTTTAGATTCGACAAATAGATCTTTGCCTTTTGGAATAGCTCAAATAGGAAAGGCATTTAGGAATGAAATTACGCCAAGAAATTTTATATTTAGAGTAAGAGAATTTGAGCAAATGGAATTAGAATTTTTTGTTGAGCCTGGAAAAGATGCTGAGTGGCATAAATATTGGATTGACTCAAGATATCAATGGTGGATAGAGCAAGGAATAAGCAAAGAGAGACTAGAGCTATTAGAGGTAGAAAAAGATAGCCTCTCGCATTATTCAAAGAGGACTGTAGATATAATTTATTCTTTTCCTCATGGAAAAGAAGAACTGGAGGGTATTGCAAACAGATCTGATTTTGATTTGGGCTCTCATACAAAAAATCAAAAAGATTTTTCTATTTGTGCTAATATAAATAAAAATACAAAATCAACTACAAAGCTAGCTGTACAAAATTTAGAAAAGAAAAGTTGGTTTATACCTTATGTTATAGAACCATCTGCTGGGGTTGATAGAGGCGTGTTAGCAATTTTGAATGAGGCTTATAAAGAAGAAAAAATAGATAATAATAATTCAAGAATTGTTTTAAGTTTAAAACCTCATTTATCACCAATTAAATGTGCTGTTATTCCTTTAAAAAGAAATAATTTAGAATTAGTAAATTATGCAAAAAATATAAAAAAATCTTTACAAAAAATTGGATTGGGGAGAGTTGCTTTAGAAAATTCAGGAAATATTGGAAAAAGCTATAGAAGACATGATGAGATAGGAACTCCAATTTGTATAACAGTAGACTTTGAGACTCTTGAAAATAAAACTGTTACTGTAAGAGATAGAGACACAATGAAGCAACAAAGACTAAATCCAGAAGAACTAAAAAAATATTACACAAAATACTTTATTTAAAAATTTTTAATTAATTTATAATTTTAATTTGACCATTTTTAGTGTTTAGATATATATTTTGATTTTTTGAAAATTCTAAACTATCTTTTCTTATTAGTGCCAAACCTTTTGAATTAACTACTGATTTAACTATCCCTACATTTTTTTCATTGTGAAAGATATTATCACCTTTATTTATTTTACCTGAGGTTAAATCGAAAGTAGTTAGTGATTTTTTAATCAAGGCCCTATATTTCATTCTTGCAGTTATTTCTTGCCCAATATAGCAACCTTTATTCCAATCAATAGCATTAATATTTTCAAAATTATTTTCTAATAAAAGGGATTTATTGATTTCTAAGTCATAAATTGAATTTGGTATTTTATTTTCAATCATCAATTGCAAATATATATTTTCATCTGTTTTTATTAAGTTCTGTTTTTCAATATATTTTTCAATATCATTTTTTTTGATAATTAATCTAGTTCCAAGTTTTTTATTTCTGGGATCAACATAATGAATAGTTTTATTACTATCTATGAAGTCTCCTTCTTCTAAATTAGGATTAATTGATGAATTTAAAATAATTAAAAGTTTAAAATCATTATTATTAATGATTTCAACTTTTGACCGTAATTTATAGAGGTCTAGTTTCTTGATAAAATCTTTTAAGTATATTTCATTAATTTCTATTATAAAACCTTCATTATTTAGTGATATAAAAAAATCAGATAAAAATTTTCCTTGTGGGCTCAATAGGCACGAATAAATGACCTTATTATTTGTTTTATTTATATCATTAGTAATAATACTCTGCATAAATTCATATTTATCTACACCTTTTATAAATAAAAATTTGATATCATTTAAAATTATATACTTACCAGTTAACATAAATTAATTTATATATAATTATATAATTTAGAACTATCCTTTAAAAGTGAAAAAAATACTAGTAATTTCATCAAATTTAATTGGCGATTGTATACTTTCAACTGGTTTGATTAATCAACTTATAAAAAACAATTCTGAATCAAAAATCACTATAGTAAGTGGACCAACCTCTGCTCAAGTATATAAAAATTTTCCAAATATCGAAAATATAATTATAATAAAAAAAAGAAGATTTTCTTATCATTGGTATTTTCTTTGGAAGATATGTATTAAAATTAAGTGGGATATTGTTATTGATTTGAGATCTTCACTCATTAGTTATTTTTTATTTAAAAATAAGCATATAATATTTAAACATACCAACAATGAACATAAGATAAATCAATTACATAATTATTTTAATTTGCCTGAAACTCCTCATCCAAAAATTTACAATAGTAATGATGAGGAATCTAAATCTAAAGCAATGTTTCAAAAAGATAAGCAATATTTAGTAATTGCACCAGGTGGAAATTGGGGTCCTAAGATTTGGCCTGCTTATAACTTTAATCAGCTATCAAATGAGTTATTGAAAAAAAATCCAAACTTATTTTTAGTTTTATCAGGATCTTATAATGAAAGATTAAAGTATAAAGAAGATATATTAAAAAATATTAATAATGATAGAATCATAGATATTATGGGCGAAAATATTACTCAGACTCATTCATTTTATAAAAAATGTAATTTATTTATTGGTAATGATTCTGGACTAATGCATTTAGCTGTTGCTTCAGGAATAAATACTATAGGTTTATTTGGACCAACAAATGATAGTCTTTATAGGCCTTATGGTAAAAAAGGATATACTATAAGAACTACTAAAAACTATGAAGATTTTAAAAAAGTAAAAATAGATAAAAACTTAAGTTATATGGATTCAATTACAGTAAAAAAAGTTTTAAACTTTATTGAAATTAATAAATTGCTATGAAAAATATAAATTTAACTATTTATAGACCAGATGATTGGCATGTTCATTTAAGAGAAGGTGAATTGCTTAATGCTGTAATTAATAGCACAGCACGCTTTAATGGAAGATGCATTGCAATGCCAAACTTGGAAAATCCAATTACTACAACAAAAAACTGTTTAGATTATAAAAATAATATTTTAAAAAAAGTTAAAGTAAGTTATTTTGAACCATTAATACCCTGCTATCTGACAGATAATATAGATATTAATGATTTTAAAAATGGCATAAAAAACAATATTTTTTTTGGCGCCAAATTGTATCCTGTTAATGCTACTACTAATTCAAAAAAAGGTGTCACGGCTATTGACAAGATTTTTCCCTCATTAGAAGTTTTGTCAACTTATAATAAGCCTTTATTAATTCATGGGGAAAAAATAGGAAA
>CETH01059667.1_pt1 | contig 11095 bp, 11 predicted proteins | sample 361461 | NCBI WGS metagenome assembly CETH01 (sample SAMEA2622695, study PRJEB7988) | marine metagenome | isolation source: saline water (ENVO:00002010), including
CTCTATATTTATTACTATCTACCTGTACTGTTGTTCTATTAATTGCTTTATTCATTAGAAATTAAGACTCGCTACACCATAACATACTTCTTCTGTTGCATCCCAATAAAAAGATAATACATCTCTTTTATTTCCACCATCTGTTAAATCAGGAGCACTACCTCCTGCCCATCTTATAGCACCTGCTGTTCCACCATCATTATTACCAGCGTTTCCTGCTGCATCTTTAGTAGCGTAAGCATTTATAGTTCTTGTAGAACCATCTTGTTGTACTACTAAAACAAAGTTTCCTGATATTGCAGGAAATTTTAATGTTAAAGTTCCTGTTATACTACCACCTGTCATATCTAAATGAGCTTTATTTCCTGTAGTAAAATCAACTTCTACATCCGCTGCATCTGCATAAGTAGTTCTAGTAAAACCTGCTGCACACCCATCGAAATTTATATGTCCACTTGAATCAAAATCTAAACTACCTGATATAATTTTATCTAAACCAGAAATTGTTAAATCACCAGATGAATAAGTAACATCAGATAAACCATTTAAAGCAGTTACTAAAGTAGGTTTATTTAATATTTGGCTATCACCAGAACTAGAATTCCAATCAGCATTTACATTAACTTCTGCACCATCTGCTACATTTAATAAAGATAAAACTTCAGCTTTTGTTATACCAGACTTAAATGCTGGTGTTCCACTATTATCATATATTGCTGCGTTACCATTATCACCAGTTACATTACTCATATCATCTACAACTAAATCAACGGTACCATCGCCATCTTGATAAGTAGCTGATATTCTTGTTTCAGTATTTCCTGAAAACATTGCACCTACTATATCTTGAACTTCCTCTGTACTTAATTGTGTGTTAGCTGTCATGTCATCTACTACTAAATCAATAGTACCATCTCCATCTTCATACGTTGCAGATATTCTAGTTTCCGTATTGCTAGTAAACATAGCTCCAACTATATCTTGAACAGCTTCTGTAGTTAATGGAGCTCCATCAAGAGTAGTAACAACATCTATAGTTCCATCTGCGTCTTGATAAGTAACTGAAGTATTTGTTTCTGTATTTCCACTAAACATTGCTCCTACAATATCTTGTATTTGTTCTTCTGTTTTGAAATTAGCTATATCAGAAGCTCCTATTTCTGCTATTACATCTAAAGTACCATCAGAATCTTCGTATGAAATTGAAACATTTGTTTCAGTATTGCCACTAAACATTGCTCCTACAATATCTTGTACTTGCTCTGTTGATAAAGGTTGTGTATCTGGAGGTACAATCCAATTACCATCTTCTCTTAAATATTTTACAGTAGTTCCTGTAGATCCAGGATTAGGTACAATTCCTTTATTATCATTATCAAATTCATTACCACTTGCCCATGGAACAGCAGAAGCTGGTACAGATGTTATATTATTAACATGTATATTTGAAGAACCTTGATCTGATGTCCAGTCTAAAATTTCACTATCTGCTATACCTAAATCAGATCTAACTTCCGCAGCAGTTCTTTTAAGCAATAATCCAGATTGTTCTACTACAAAGTTTTCACTAGAACCATCGCCACTATTTATAGTACATTGAATTGTTCCACCAATTTGTATACCACCTGCAGCCATTGTCATTATATTGCCACCGCCTGAATAGAATTTTATATTTCCAGCACCATTTGATCCACCTCTTATTGATAAATTACTACCATCTTTTATCAAATCTCCATATTCAGTACTACCATCTTTTAAACTAATATGATCTGAATCTATATATAAATCTGGGGTAGTTATTGTTAATGAGTTTGATGCAAAAGTAAGAATGTCAGTATCACTGATATGACCAATAGTAGTACCAGTAAGTCGTAAACTACCTACTGTTGTTGAAGCTATTCCCGTTAAGGTAGAAAGATCTGTATCATCTCTATTCCACGTAGTCATAAATCCCCTTACATATCATGCTGTTGAATTGTGAATCCTGTGTCTAATCTCCTTGAATTAGCATATTTCTTAGCTGATATTACATAATCTTTGTAAACTTTTCTCCAATACTCTGATAATTGTATTCCTTCTGGATTAGTTCTGTATAATTTTTCCATTACTTTTGCTACTAATGCTTCATGATATTCTTCTGGAAGATTTGAGGATTGTGCTGTATTGATACTTGATCCAGTTGAAAATTCTGCTATTGCAGTACCCTCATTATCTACAGTAGCAACTTCTTTACAATATATTCTAATTACTTTACTTGCTGTTTTAGGAGGTTGAACAGTATTACCATTATCAGATGTAGTACCAATAGCAAGTTTACCACGTTCTACCCACCAAACCCATCCTTCTGTATTTAATACTGCCATTATGTTAAATCCTCATCTTCCTTGTCTGGTTTATAAGTCAATCTTTGAGCTCTTTCTTTATTAATATAAACATCTTCTATTGCTATAATTTCCGTATCTATTGTATAATAAGTTTGATCTACAACTGTTCCATCAGAAACAATATAAGATGCATCGGATATTCTAGAATCATTTGAAAACTCTCTATTAGCTTGATTTAATAATTTAATTATTCTATTTTCAGTAATATCTGGATGAGCCTCTTTTACAAGTTCAATCATTTCTTTTAATTTCATTGTTGTTGGCCTCCAAGCATTTCATTGTATTGTACTTTAAGTCTATCAATTCTTTGCCCTATAAGTTGAGCTAACTCTGAATCTTCATCATCTTCTATATAATTATGCATTTTAGCTTCTAATATTTTAATAGATGCATAAACAAGTACATGATCATAATATTCTGCAGGAAATCTGTCTATTGAAGAAGAACCATCGTAATTTGTAACTGACCAAACAGGTAAGTATATATAATAACCTGTACCATTACTGCCTGTTGTAGCTGGCTTAATATATAAATATTTTTCTTGTATATAAAAAATAGGATCATTAACAGATGCGTAATGTATTGAATCAACATCTGTATACTTATCTACTAAATTAGGACTGACTTGAGTTGCTGGTATTCCATTTCTTTTTACAGATAATATTTCATGTACTTCATCTATATCTAAAGCATTACCTGAAGTATCACCTGAAGAAAAAGAGCCAAACATTTGAGCTTCATCAGATCCTTTAATAGCTTTTATTTTTCTATATACATCATAACAACCATCAACGATATATTGCTGCGCTTCGGCATCAGTATAACCGTCTGTTGAACTTACGTAATATCCTATTTTTGTTTTAAAATTCATTATTTCCTTTTTTTACAGATTTGGAGCAAGCCCTTTATCGACTTGCTCCTAGTTCTGTTAAACTAATTTTAGCTAAAAGCAGTTATCGCTGCAAGATCCATATCCCATCGCAAGATTAACCATTTTGAACCATCACTAATTAGATGACACATAGAACCTTGTTTAGATGCATCAGCAAAACCTCTACTAGCGCCTGATGTTGCATAAGCACTTGATCCTGCTGTGTTATCACATATGGTTCCTACTATATTAGTATCAGAAGTTACTAAAACTTCTGTTGCAGCATTATTAGCTGCTCCTAATATAATAATAGTTTCAAAACCTTTGCATGATGCTGTAGCGGGAAGTGTAATAGTTATATTACCTGCCGAACTACCATCTACTACTACGGTTTTGCCATGATCTGCTAACTGTAAAGTAGTATCTGCTGATACTGCTTTTATAGCTCCATTACTTCCACCAATATAAGGTCTAGCCATTTTTTAGCCCCCCCTTACGCTGTGATTTTAATTAACGAATGTGAGTTAATGTTAGTAATACCGATTCCCTCATCAGACATGTATTGATCTTTAACTCCATCATACGCATTATCAGTTTTGATATTTGTTTGATACATTGGAGCTCTATACTGTGAGTGGAATAGATTATCTTCATCAACTACAACCATGTATTTGTTATATGGTCCTCTCAATGCAGGAGTAGGAATCATTTGTAACATTCCATGAGGTGTTTCTAAAGTTCTATAATTGAACCCTAGAGCATCTCTTTTCATATCACCTAGATTAACACTCCAACCATTGTTACCAGCAAAACCAGAATTACCAGCCATTTTAGACCAGTAACCTAATGCACCAGCACCAACAAATGCTTTTTTAACACCTGAAGTTGGAACATATTGGAACACTTTTTCCATATCATCAACAAAATTAGCATAGCTATAGCTAGCTTCTGATGCTGTGAATATGTTTTGATAATCATGAGTTGATGTACTGTTACCATATGCTTCGATAGCAGAAACGATACCATAAGTAGTTCTTATTTTACCTGCTCCTGAACCTGCTGGAGTAGCAATTGTACCTACTGCTGGACCATTAATACCACCATCTGCCATAACACCTTCATTAGGATCTGCTGCTCTAAATCCATCATCATAAGCAGAATCTCCTAATCCAGTACCACCAACACGTTTACCAAATAAGAAAGCTCTTTCTTTTTGGATTTTGTGTTCTTGTGATTTTTGCATTCTTAATCGAGCTAGTTCAGATGATTCACCTCTTAAAGCTGCTTCTAACAATGTACCAGTAATTTCAAGAGGATTCTTGAAAATCTGACAAGAGTTATAAACTACTTTAAGTTCATCTGCCCAAGCTTCAGGTGAGTAACCACCTTCACCATGTGCGTTACCAACAACATGGAATACATCATTATCTGCTATATCCATATCAGCATTTAATGGTGTTACTTGAATAGTGTTAGAATCAGTTACTGTTGTAACTATTGCAACACCTCTATTTGTTGTTTCAGTACTATCCCAACACTCAACAACTAATCCAAGCCAAGAAGCATCTGGAGTAGGTAGTCCTACTATATTATCAATATCAAAATCTACTGATTCTGTATTAGCACCAGGTGCTGCTGGATTTGAAGCTGCGAAAAAGCTTTGCTTTACCCAAGGTTGTTTGTGTTCGAACATTTTAAAAACGGGATCTGGAACTGTTCTTGTTTCTTTATTAGCTATAACAGTTGTAAACGGAGTTACGTCCGTCCACAATTCTTTTACAACTTGAGGATCGATGTAAAAATTACGTCTATCCGTAAAGAGAACACCAGAAGCCGATAGATCTTTTGCTGCCATTTTATTATCTCTCTATTTTCCCTTCACTCAGCTGTCTATAATAGACCTTCGGTCAGGGGGATTAACATTATCATTTTTTCCAAGATAACATAGATTGATTAAATAACTGCTCATCATTCATAGGTGCTTGAGAAGTACCACTAGCAACCGTAGTTGATTGTGGAACTTTCATTCTTTCTTCCCTATTTTGATAATCAGCAACTCGCTGTTGAGATTGAACTTGCTCTTTTGAAGGAGCATGAGCCATCTCATATACTTTAAATAGAGTTTCAAAAGATACATTACTAGGGTTTTGTAGCCATTGTATAGCATTAGTTACCTTATTAGCATCCCAACCTAGACTTTGCATAGCATAGTTTCTAGCTTGAGATTGAGCCATTTGGTCTCTTTGAGCTTCATAAGCTAAAGCTTGTTGCTCTTGCCTATAATTATCTACTTTACCATAATAGTCTAACATATCATCTCTATATTTATCATTAGCAAGTCTGTATTTAAACGATTCGCTATCTGGATCATTGTATGCATCTACCTCGCTATAAGAATGTGGTTTGTCTGGACGACTCGGTGGCTTCAATGAATTCTGCTCTTGAGCAGGTTGTTCATTGGAAGGAGATTGCCTTAAAGTATCTACAATATTGGGGTTTTGTCGCACTAAATCTGCAACAGGTCCAAGTGTAGACTTATAATATTCAAGCTCTTTTTGAGTTTGTGATAGCTCTCCTGCAGTCCTATCGTGTTTAGATTGCCAGTATTCATAACGATCTGCATCTTGTTTTGTTGGAGTTTCTTTTGGGGCAGCATCAGCATCATTTGCTAATTGCCCTATTGAAGTTTCAGCATTAGGATGTATAGCATCTCCTCCAACAGAAATACTTGGATCCTCTGGCGTAATGCCAGCTTGACCAATCGGAGCCTTTGCGGGATCCGTTGTGTTCATTACTGCTTCTTCATTTGGTATTACATTTTCCATGTTTCTTCTCCTAGTTTGTCATTATCAGCAACTATTCTTCATCGAGTCCTAACAACTCTTCATTCATAACAGCTTGAGGATTGTCAGCTTCTTTAACCATAATGTTGACTTCCTCTTTAATCTGTTTCAAATGATCATTAGTTCGATGTTTGTACAATTGAGATGCAGCTGACATTTGTGCTTCTAGTTTAGCCAACTTCACCTCAAAATCTTTTAATTCAACACGTTTTCTATCATGTAATGATTCACGCTGCGCTGTTTGAAGGTCGCCTTTGAGTTTTTTAACTTCTTCTTCAAGTGCTTGAGTTTGTTGTACAAGCTGTTGTTGTTGACCAGCTCTCTCAAGTACAGCCTCCATATTAGCAACGTCTGTTTGTTGTAATAATTCAACTTGATCTATAACGCCAAGTTGGAATAATTCTTTATAATATTCAAATCGAGCCCACCTATTAGAAGGTAATGTAGAACCAGATACTACCTGTACATCGTACCTACCAACTGTAACATCATTAATTCTACCTACAATTGCATTAGTAAAATCATCAAATACTAATTTATTAACTTCTACATCTCTAGGACTTCTATTTGGCTGTATAATTCTAAGTGTTTTTTCTTCTGTATACACCCATTGCATTAATTCAATAACTAATTTACCTAATTGATTTAACATTGATTCAATATCATCTTTTTTAGATCTAATACGTCTTTGACCAAACTCATCAAGTGCTATTGTACCTTTATATGTTTGAGGTGCAGCGCCTTGATCACCTTGCATTAATGCATATATACCTAAAATTCTTTCTATATCAGCTTTAGCTTCTCTTTCATTATTATATAATTCATTAGGAAGTGGAACGGGACCAGCAACTATTGGTTGTCCAAGTTCTGGATCATACTCAATAACAGCAGTACCTGCTCTACCCCATTCTTGTTCTAAATGTTTCTTATCCATAGAACCTCTTGGAATAAGTAATTTAACATTTGTAGAACTAGAAGCATGTGCTATAATTAAACTTCTTACTTTATTAACATACTCTTGTAAACCTTTAACTAATCTAACATCGCTCTGAGGAAAAGGATTTCTATCATGATGATTCATTAAAGTAACTATTGGATAATTTTCAATAGGTTTCATATAATCAACAATTAATTTATCACCAACTGTTATTATACATCTAATTCTATCACATTTAATCTCAGTAACCTGTATCATTTTATCTTGAACTAAATCAAGAATAGATATAGGAATAATCTCTGTAGTAGAATTAGGTATAGAACCTTCTTGTTCTTCACCTTTTAATTGTATTACTTCCCCAGTATTTGGATCCATGTATTCATGAAACTTACCATCAAATGTTTCATACAATTCGTTAGTTTTTTCTACATCTAATTTAGAAGTTAAATAAATAGGATCTTTAATATCCCTTCTTTTCATAATAAAAGCAGGACGTTTTAAATACTGCTCATATTCTTCCCTACTAAATATATACTCTCTAGGTTCATATGGATCATAAACACGAACCATTGGAGTTTTAACTTTAGTATATCTTTCAGCAACTTCTAATTCCCTGTCTTCATCAAGAGCATTTCTAGTAGTTCCACGATTATATGGACCAATCTGTTGATTATTCTCTCTATTATCTCTACTGGTATCGTAATTACTTAATATACTAGTTTGTTTTGCTTCAAGAATAATATCTTTATAATCAGGATATTGAAGTAATAATTGAGATTGCATAATCTTTTTAGCAATAATAATATGATTTGCATCTCTGCAATAAGTATCTCTAGAACTTGGATCTACATATAAATCCATTGGATCTACAGATTTTAATATAACTTCACCCTTTCCAAAATCAGCATTCATATCAGGATAAGCCATAATACAACCCATTCCTTTTACATAGTAATCATCAATAGCTTGTTTTAAAACAGCATTACCATTTGAGTTATCCCATATCCAAGACATAACATCAGAAACTACTCTGGCTGTTTTTACATCACTATCTTCTCTACCTGTTGCTTGAAATCTAGGTTTGTTTGTTGTAAGAAGAGCTTTTGCTTGCTCAACTGCACTGTGAATACAATTAACTACTACGGGAGCTTGATTTCTGGCTTTAAGTGTATCAACTTGAGTTTTAGTCCATTGAACACCTGATCTAAACTCGCTATCTTCTACTGCTTGTTTTGCCCACTCAGATCTAGCTCCAGAATATTCACGCAAAAGTTCCTCAGTCAGTTTGACTTCTTGGTTTTTTTCTGGCATATTCTACTTTAATTAGTTAACTAAAATTGTTAGTAATATAAATAGGTGTTACACTGTCATCCAAGAATCATTTGAAAATTTGTTTATAAATTGAGGATTTGTTTGATTATCTCTATCGGAATCCTTATGAAAAGGACTATAGATACCTTTATTTGCATAAAACATACCATCCAGCAAATCGTCATGTTTACCCCTGGGATACAGGAGAAGCTCATCTCTCAGTTCTATCATATCTTTCCTAATATAGAACTTTCCCTGTGCAAAGTAAGGTTGTAGTGTTTCTAATCTAGATGATTTAGAATTACGAGGTCTTTCTTTTATTTCCAATCCAGATATGAATATATTTTCTTCTTCACATCTTTTCTTAACATACTCTCTAAGCATTTCCTGATAACCAACAGACTCTATTCTAGTCTTATTTGGCTTATATATTTTAAATTGATTTAATATAGCTTCAGCTAAATTCATAGGTGTAGCTCTTTGTCTGTAATATGGAAGAACAAAACGATTACCATCTTTATCGATAGCAATAGTTACGATAGTACTATAATCCGCTGTTTGTGCTGTTGATGACGCTGGATCTACTCCCATAAATACATTAACTGCTCTTATATCTTCATTCTTCTCACCTTCTAATGTTTCCATTTGCAAATAAGCTTTACCATCTTCATGTATAAGTTTACCTGAATAATTCCTAATATATTCTTCTTTAAATAATTGATCTTCATCTCCAACGATTTCACACAGGTATTCCCTGTAAAATACACTTACTCTTCCAATAGACTCTAATTCTTTCTTCTTTTGCTGCAATTTCTTTATTGGTTGCCAATCTTCCCATAATGCTATATCATTATCAAGGTCTGGTTTAAATAGAAAATTCTTCCATCCATCCATTTCTTTTAATGTTTCTACCATACATCTTTGATGAATTGGAGTACCAATAATAGCTATTCTACCTTTCTGTGGATCTAATGATGGTATAGCTGATTGTAATAACCATCTTAGATTACCCTCCATAGCCTCAGATGTTTTAGTATTATTCTCATCCTCTGGATCATCTACCACTATAAGCGTAGGTCTTTGATTACCATGCTTGATACCACGTAACTGCTGGCCAGTACCTTTACATATAATCATACTACCATCTTTAAGCTGTACTTCAGTCTTAGCCCAGGATTTAGCTGAATTCATACCCCAATACCCAAATAACTGCCTGAATTGTGGAGAAAAATCTAACACATCTTTTATAGTACCAAGTAGCTTAACAGCGTGATCTTGAGTACGAGATACTAATACTATAAGTTTCGGACCTTTATCAAACATAATATGATATAATGGATATACACCACCTACAATAGATGACTTAGCATGTCCCCTGGGTGCTATAATATTTATCTGCTTATGACTTCTATTCATTAAAGTCTTAGCTATATCATAGTGAAAGTCTGGTGATTCTACAGAAAACATATTCGGCATAACAACTTTACCAAATAATATCATATTCTTCTGTAAACTATTCAGTATCTTCTGGTTCTTCAATCTTTCTTTCCAATTTTAATTTCTTATCTTCTTTTTCTATCTGCTCAGTTATCTTACTACTAAAGTCAAGTTCTACAGTATCAGTAGTAACTACTTTACCTGGCTTCATTTGCAATAAATCCATAAAACTATCAGTTACTTTTAGGAAATTAGATATATCACCTTTAGCTCTGGCAATATCTAAAGCTTCTAATTGCAAATCTACTACTTGTTCCTGCGTAATACCTTTATCAATAAGTATTTCTTTAAGTTTCTTTTCAACCATGTCTACGATCCTTTGTTTTTTAAATAATCTTCTAGCTGTTGCAGCAGGAATCTTTTGATCTGGACGATATATTCTACCTATCATGTCCCAATCAGGCTTATTACCTTGAATTATATCAGCTACATATGCATTTACCGCATTATTAGCTCTAGTAGTCCTTGCTTCCTTATCTTCCCACCTTGTGGGCTTAACATGTGAATAAGTACCAGCTTCTTTATTAGGCTCATACATAAACTTACCATTATTAGTTACCCATTGTACACCATGAGCACACTTAATAAAGGTCTTAGTCCTACCTTTCTTATCAGTATACACCTTTCTGGATAAACATTCACCAACATATCCATCATCTGATAAAGCATAATCCCCTTCATTCGCATGTTTCCATTCGATATATAAATAACCCTTCTTATCTGCCTCATCTTGAGTATATATATCAAATGTTCTCATCTTTCCACCTATTCTTCTTTTAATTGTATCCATATATCCCCTTAATTAAACCATAAAAACATAATTAATAAAATTATCTTATCAATAATCCATAATGCAATTAATAATGTCACCTTCTTCTCTAACATACACTACTCCTACCCCCTATACAAACGTAATGTACTAAAACATTACGTTTGTAGTATGTATAGTGTACTCTACTTTCCACGAATACTCCTATATACGTCTACTCTAACTTTAATCCTTACTCTCCTTGTAATTATCTGGGTTAATTTTATCTAATCTGGCTTTAATCATCCTACTTGCTATCTTTCTTTCTGCATCTAATAGATCTAAATACTCAGAATAGTCCAAATTATCCACTTCCTCGTTAACAAACTTACCAGATATTAGACTAAATACTTCATATTTGTCTTTCTTTCCCATAAAATAATATACAAAAGGAGAGTGCTACTTTCAAAATTATATTTAGAGTGGGTGTGGTAGAGAATGAGT
>CETH01183302.1_pt1 | contig 11086 bp, 10 predicted proteins | sample 361461 | NCBI WGS metagenome assembly CETH01 (sample SAMEA2622695, study PRJEB7988) | marine metagenome | isolation source: saline water (ENVO:00002010), including
ACAACATTTCATTCTGCTTTAAATTTTTATGTAAGTGTGTTAAATTCTGACATGGAATTTACAAACCAAGCTAAAGAAGATATTGTTCAATATATTCAAAATAAACGTGAAGAAATAATGAGAAAATTCTGTTTAAATAATCAAACATTTGAATTAGTACTAAATTGGTTTACAAAAGAAAAAATATTGCATGATGAAAATGATAATACACCTGTACTAATAATAAAAGATCCTTCAAAACCTGATAATAGAAAAAATATGGAATGGGTTAGTATTAGATTAGCTGATGCTATAAAATATGCAAGAGAATATGAAGTACAACAATAAAAAGTAATGGATTTATATCTGCTAACATTCGAACAAATTCGTCTTATATTCGTAGTCTACATAAGTTCAATGGTTCCTTTAGTACTAATCCCCTATTTATATATAAATAAAAAAATTCCATCTTGGACTATACATATATATATATTATTCTTTCTTATCTGTGCTTTAGGATGGGAAATATGGTTTAATTATGGCTTAGTTAATGGAGATAATGTATCTCTAAGAAGGGCAGCTATTTTATCAACATTTTTACCTATAAATATAAACTGGTTCTTAAATTCATTAGCAGACTCCGGGACAATCTGTTTAGGTGGATTATATTTTGCTTTAAAAATCATGAAAAATGATGGTGTACTTCAAAAATGGAATTGGAAATTCTTTTTTATACTATTATCTATTTTTATTACTCAAAACCTATTTGTTGAAATGTTTTTATATCATGATCAGTTAGCAATTGGAAAGTCTATTTCATGGGCTCCTCTATCACCTTTAGGACCTAACTTAAATCCTATTCTATTTACATTAGCAGATAGAACAGTATCCGTTCAAAGTCAAATACCATGGTTGATAATGACTCCGATCTTTTATGGGTATTTAATTTTTTATATAAATAAAAAGTAACTAAACAATATACTTTATATTTTTATGGTAAACCAAGTAAGAGATTAACAACTACAACAATATCTACCACATTAACAGATCCATCTGAATTAACATCTGCCACAGCATTATATTCACTGCTTAATATAACATTAACCATTTGAACAATATCTATAACATTGAGAACTTCATCTTGATTCATATCACCAAATTGCACACAAGTAGAACAGCATACACCTTCAGGTGGAGCAACATAGACACCGCCTTCGCATGGAACACCAAACCATTCAGCGCAATCAATTACAATCTCAACCCATTGTCCATCAATACATTCTTTAGGATTACATGGATTAGAATTATCAAATTCACCATCTTCACATACATCATCACTACAAATATCTATAGGTTCATCACAATTATCAGGTCCACAAGTAGTAGGGTATAAAAGGCCATCTACGCATGTTAGAGCATCTCCACATAAAAGATCAGGATCGCAATCCAAACATGTTCCAATGGGATCATCACAGTTTTCAGGACCACATGTAGTAGGATACAATAAACCATCATCCCAACAAGTCAAAGCTTCACCGCAAGCTAAGCTAGAATCACAATCAGGAATCTGACTAATAAGCTCAATTATTAAATCATCTAAATTATTTGGTAAACCACTTCCAATATTTTGATATAAAGCAACATCGCCTGTATGATCAAGCACATATAAATCTCTTTGATTTGCATCCCATTGATTCCAGGTTGCATTCCCTGAAGCATCAGCACACACACTGCTATTATTACCACTAGTCCAATTACCTAATGAGCTTATATGCTGATCTTTTCCTATACCAATAAGTTTTACTTGACTATATCCATCGTTTAATAAATTATCATATAAAGCATTTAATTGCCCGAACCGAGCAGTACAAACACCTCAATTATAATGTCCAAAATAATGAATTGTTACTTGATTTGGAAAGTATGATGTACCAATATCTTGCCCATAAAACTCTGATGAAGGATTTATATCTTCTAAACTGTAATCATATTGAGCAAACAATATTGTAAATGATAAAGCCCATAAAATTTTATACATACTTTCTCCTATTATTAATTTATAAATATAGTTTTTATATATTTAAATATAACAATTGATCTATTTATTGTACAATTAGATTAATATACTGTTACAATAATCCTTTATTAATCTGGCACAGGATCAAAACCTGATCCTCCCCATGGATTACATCTTACAATTCTATGTAATGTTAAATAAACCCCTTTAATACTTCCATGTTTTCTAAATGATTCTTCTGAGTAATTGGAACAAGAAGGAGTAAACCTACATTGTTTTCCTAAAAATGGTGATAAAGTGATTTGGTAAACTTTAATAAATAATATAAATAGTTTAGATATCAAATTATTTACTATCTTGCAACGATCTCGTACTAACTTCTTCTAATATATTCTTTATAAAATCATCAAGCTTTATAGAGCCTTGATTACCAGAAAATTTTCTTCTAACTGATACTGAATTTTCTTCCATTTCTTTTTCACCAACAATTAACATAATAGGAACTTTATTAATTTCTGCTATTCTAATTTTAGCTCCCATTTTCTCACTTCGAGTATCAATTTCAACTCTTAAATTATTAGCTTTTAATTTTTCTAAAATATCTGTAGCATATTCATTAAACTTATCCGAAATAGGTATTATTGTCATTTGAACAGGTGTTAACCATAAAGGAAAATTTCCAGCAAAATGTTCAATTAAAAAACCAATAAAACGTTCATGTGTTCCTAATGGTGCTCTATGAATACATAATGGTGTTTTATCTTTATTATCTTTATCAACATAGGTTAAACCAAATCTTGATGGAATAGCAAAATCAACTTGGTTTGTTGCCAATGTAAATTCTCTACCAATAGCGCTCCAAACCTGAACATCAATTTTTGGACCATAAAATGCTGCTTCACCTGGTATTTCTACAAAATTAAGTTTACCATCTTGCAATGACTGTCTAACAAGTTCTTCAGTTTTAATCCAAAGCTCCGGTTCATCAACATATTTTTCACCTAATTTTCCAGGATCATGTAAGCTTAATCTCATTTCATATTTTTCGATACCAAAAATCTCAAAATAATGAAGATACATTTTACAAACAGCCAAAAACTCTTCTTTAAATTGTTCTTCACTACAATATATATGAGCATCATTCATTTGCATACTTCTAACTCTCATAAGTCCAAAAAGCTGTCCTGATTTTTCATATCTATAACATGTACCATATTCAGCTAATCTAATTGGGAGTTCTCTATAAGTACGTGGAAGACTTGCATAAATTTTATGATGATGAGGGCAATTCATAGGTTTTAAATAATATTCATTACCATCTATATCCATTGCAGGGAACATACTATCTTTATAATGAGACAAATGACCAGATTTTTCATATAGAGATCCCTTAGTAATATGAGGAGTCTTAACCCTATCATAACCAGCTTGTGTTTCAGTTTCCTTAGCTAAATCTTCTAGCTGTTCAATTAAAACAGATCCATTAGGAAGCCATAGAGGAAGACCTGCACCAACTTCTTCATCAAAAGCAAAGAGTTTCATATCCTTACCAATTTTACGATGGTCTCTTTTTTCAGCTTCTTCTAGCATATTTAAATATGATTTAAGCTCTTTATCTGTCCTCCATGCAGTGCCATAGATACGAGTTAACATCTCATTGTTTTCATCACCTCTCCAATAAGCACCAGCAACTTTCATTAATTTAAATGATTTTCCAACATGCTTAGTTGTTGGCATATGCGGTCCTCTACATAGATCAAGCCAATTACTATGTTTATATATTGTCAACTCTTGATCTTCAGAAAAATCATTTATTAATTCTACTTTATAAGGTTCTTCTACTTTAGTAAAATGATCTAAAGCACGGTCTCTATCCCAAACTTCTCTAATTAACACTTCACCTTTATCAATTATCTCATGCATTTTCTTTTCAATCTTATCTAAGTCATCTATTGTAAAAGGATTTTTTGTTGAAAAATCATAATAAAATCCATGTTCTATTGCTGGTCCAATTGTTATTTTTGTACCAGGAAATAATTCTTGAACAGCTTCTGCCATAACATGAGCACAATCATGTCTTATAATTTCTAATGCTATATCAGAATCCTTTTTTAATATATTTAAATTAGAATCATTGTAGATTGGAAAAGATAAATCTTTAAGCTCTCCATCAAGCTCAACTACAATTGCTTGTTTTGCAAGTCCTAATGAAATTTCTTTTGCAATATCCATGCCTGTAACTCCAGGTTTTTTATTTAATACGGTTCCATCAGGAAGTGTTATTTTAATATTTTTATCTGACATTTTTTATTTTGTTCTCCAAATTGTTCCCTTTGGAGTATCTTCAATTTCAATACCCATAGCTGCCAACTTATTTCTAATCTCATCGGCCCTTGAAAAGTCTTTAGATTCACGAGCTAATTTTCTTTCTTTGATTAAGTTATTTATTTGAGATGCATCAACTGTATCGCTTGTTTGGCCAATTCTTAGCCATTTATCAGGAGTTTCTTGCAATATACCTAAAATATCACCTACAGCTAGTATTTGTTCCTTATATAACTTAATTTCATCATTATTTGAAGCTTTTGATAATTTATTAACTAAATCATTTAATTCAGCTAATGCTTCAGGTGTATTTAAATCATCACAAAGACAATTAAGTACTTTCTTTGGTATTAAGTTTACATTATTTTTATCAATATTTATATCTTCTACTTTTTTCAAATTTCTATAAATACGATTAAGCATGCTATGTGCCTGCTCAATAGATTCATTTGTCCAATTCAAAGATTGTCTATAATGACCTGACATTAATGCAAGTCTTAAAACTTCACCAGGATATTTTTCTAAATAATCTCTTATATAAAATATATTCCCAAGTGATTTTGACATCTTTTTTCCACCAATATTTAACATTGCATTATGAATCCAATATTTAACAAAAATTTGTGGATCATTCTGTTCTCCATGAGCACCACAACTTTGTGCAACTTCATTTTCATGATGAGGAAATATAAGATCCATTCCACCACCATGAATATCAAAAGGTAATCCTAAATTTTTTTCAGACATAGCTGAACATTCTAAATGCCAACCTGGCCTACCAAAGCCCCATGGTGATTCCCAACCTGGGTCATCATCAAAACTTGGTTTCCATAATACAAAATCACCTGAATCTTTTTTATATGAAGCTACCTCTACTCTACTTCCAGCTAATTGATCTTCTATATCTCTACCTGAAAGTTTTCCATAAGCTTTATATGAAGTCACATCAAATAAAACATGATTTTCAGATTCATACGCATATCCATTTTCAATCATTTGTTTTACTAAACTTATCATATCTGATATATGCTGAGTTGCTCGAGGCTGTATATCTGGCGTTAATACTCCAAGAGAACTCATATCTTCATTATAAATCTTTTCAAACTTTTTAGTTATCTCATTAATTGGCTTATTTGTTTCTTTAGAAGCCTTAATTATCTTATCATCAATATCAGTAATGTTAGATACATAAGTTACTTTTGGGTAAAGATATCTAAGTAATCTAACGAGTAAATCACTTACTACGGCTGGCCTTGCATTTCCTATATGTGCATAATTATAAACAGTTGGACCACAAGTATACATTCTAACATGTGAATCATCTACGGGGATAAACTCTTCCTTTTTTTTAGTAAGTGTATTATATAAATGTAGTTTACTCATTTATTTCCAATATAATTTATCAATATATAGATCTAATATTCTCCTATAACTTAATGAAAATTGCCATATTTCTGCATCTTGCGATACTACATCATCATTTGTAGATAAATTATCCATATAAGCTTTTTGTATATTAATACCAAATGTGCCTGCTTTAGAACCAAACAATATACTTAAACCTGGAATATGTGTATTAGATTTTGAATTTGGAGCAACAACATCATTCCACTTTGCCTCACTTGTATATCTGAAAGAATAATTAATACCAATTGAAGATATCATAAAAAAATTAGTTTTAAGATTTTTAATTGGACCTGATAGTGCCATTAATGATATATCATAAACTCTTGATGGATAAAAGCCATAATCACTTTTATCAAGAGGTTGTATATAACTAAAAGTAGTTCCCCAAAAAATTGGCATTTTGATCCTTTTTCTAAAGAATTGAAAATCAGCAAATATTTTATAAGATCCATCACTTAAAGCAAAATGCCTATGATTATCAAATACTCCATCAATAGATAAAAAAGGACTTTCTGTTAATACATTATTTGATGGGATTATCAAACCACCTCCAAAGAATAATCGATCTCCTGGTCCTTTCCCCTGATTTTCAAGTAAATATTTAAAATTAAGCGTTCTATCACCTAAATATCCACCAATAGCATTATTAAAATCAGATGAACTGCATTCAGTTCTATGATGACTACTTACTTCAGGTGTTTCCCAGTGCATACACCTTTCAATGAATAACTGGGATAAAGATACATTCCAATAATCACTTAAACCAATTGTAACTCCTAAATTTAATAAATTAGAATTTAATAAACCGTAATGATCAAAGGGTTCATTTCCTATTGGCGAATGTTCCCAATCAATAGTTTGATAAATATAATCACCAGTAAACATTACCTCTCCAGCACCAAGACCCACACCTTTATCTGCACTACCAACTGGCAATGAGGGATTCCCTCACATTGCTCATTGTGGATAGAAAAAACTTAAAAATAAAATATATAATAAATATCTCATCATTTACTTTATAGGTTTTACTATTCTTTTAATAGGATCCCTACTACTATGAGGATTTAATAATCTTTTTGTTACTTTATTTATTTTTTTAGAATTTATATTTGTATTTCTTTGACTTAAGGACCACACTTTAACTCCTTTAATAATGTGTCCATCTGTTCTATCCTTAAAATAATGATTATTATACCTTTTTAACCAAGATACATACCTATCTAATTCATTTTTCTTATTCTTTTTTACAACTCTACTAAAAAACTTTCTCCAAAATTGGTTATGATCGCTCCATAAGATAGGATAATCAACGCTATTTAAAACGGGCGTATCTCCAGTATATGGATTAACAACTTCACCATTAGATAATGTTGCTTCAACAATTACGGTTTTATCACTTGCCAAAACAGTTGGTGAAAACATATTCCATCGCTGTATCATTCGTGGATAATATGCAATTTTTTTCATATTTGATTTATATGTAAAATATTTTTTTCCAAATCCATAATCTTCCATCATATCATTAACACCTTCATTTGCTGAAAGACCATAATTAATACTTGAACGTAAAATTACAAGTAATATAAAACATATGATAAATTTTTTGATGTAAAATAAAGTACTAGCATAAACAGTAGAACTTTTTGTTTGAATATCTATTTCAAAATTATCTTTAGATTTTATTCCACATGCTGGCTGTCCAAAAAAAGCACTAATTTTAGATCTATTTTGAGCTATACAGTTATAAATAAACTCAAAAATCTTAGATAACCCTGGAATAAAAAATATCCAACCAAGAAGAAATCCAAAGGGGATTAATAATAATATTTTGCCAAATGTTTCATGTTTAATCCAAAATTTATCTTTATCAGAATTATACAATATTGCTGACTGGGTTGATAGATCTTTATAGTCTAAAGGAATTTTTCCTTTATAAGATGAATCAGCGAATGTGAATCTTGAAAAAACATCTAACCTTTTAATAATCCTAACAGTGTAATGACAAAAACCACAATCAGAATCATAAAACAATATATAATTTGACTTTTGTGATTTATTAATAAACCATCTTTTAATACTATCAAGTAATTGAGTAGGTATTAATAGAATATAAGTACTAATCATAATATGTGAAAACAATCCAACTTTTATTGCTAATCTTATAGAAATATGAAACATTGAAAAAATAAATATAAATATAATTTTAAAAACATGACTATAAAATGGCATAAATAACAATAAAGGAGCTAAATATTCAATGGTCAATGTACTATAAGTCAGAAATTTAGTAATGGGCAATGTTATAAAATCTCTTAAAAAATAACCTACAGGTGTAACAAATGTATCTAATTGAAACATTTTATATACAGCAGTCCCATTAGACCAATCAAAACCTGTTTTATTGATAGCCGTGAAAAAATAAATTGAAGCTAATTGATATAAAATACAAAAATATGCAAATGAATATATAGTAGTAGGTTTATTTATACCAAATTCTCTATTATTTAAATCCATAATAGAATTTTCTTTATATCTATTTAATGATTTTTTTAATGAGTCAATACTAAAACTTACCCCAAGTGGTAAAAACATTGTCCAAACTAAAATACAATTCATAAAAAAGTCACCTGCATTTTCTAACATAGTTGCACGGTTATGTATACTTAAAATTATAATAGCACACATAATTTGAGATAACTTAGTTTTATAGCCTACAATTAGTAATATTGAAAATAAAATTCCCAGAACAAAGAAAAGGTGCACTTCCCAATAAGAAGTAAATGTATTTAATAAAGTGAAATTTTTATATGCACTTGAAGTAAGAGAAGCCTTGATGATTGAACCTTGCGTATAAAAAATATCAATAAACTCCCATCTTCTTAAGATATCCGTTAAACACAACAATCCAAATACAATTCTATATATACCTAAAGCCCTAGAATCAACAGCAAACCAAGGCCTAAAAACATTTGAGATATTAAAAATTAAATTTCTCATTATTAATTTGAATTAAAATCATAGCAATCATTATAACATTTTTCTCTTAAATCTGAATCAATATAATTATCACATTTTATATCGCATGGATCTACTTCACATGATAACATGATAATAAATAAAAAACATAATATAAATAAAAATATTTTTTTCATTTCCTAAGACCCAATTCTTTCAATCTTTCATCTAAATAAGATTTTGCTGTATATTTTTCTGATAAAACCACTTCATCTCTTGGATGAAGAAAAAATGGCATTGAATACCTTGATTTATTAGAATTATTATCAATAGGATTAATTACTCGATGAGTAGTTGAAGGATAATATCCTCTAGAACATTCTTGGAGCATATCTCCAATATTTACAATCAAAGAACCATAATCAGATTCTACATCTACCCAAGTATTTTCTGTACCTTTAACCTGCAGGCCAGGCTTAGAACCAGATAATAAAATTGTTATTAAATTTATATCTTCATGTGCAGCAGCCCTAACTGCATGTTTATCATCTTCATCTCTAATTGGAGGATAGTGAAGAATTCTTAATAAATTAGTTTCACTTTTATTAATCATATCTTGTAATGGCATAGAAAAATTAACTTTAATGTCTGGTGGTGTAAGATCATCTATCCAAGATAATAATTCTGTTCCAATATTTTTCAATTCTGATCTTATTAATAAAGTATTCTTTGATAAATTTTCGGGTATTCTACCCCAAGGAAGATATATATGGTAAAATTCTTTAATATCCTTAACAGAGTATCCTTTTGCATTTTCAGATTTTATAGGGAAATATCCATCTTGTTTTTCTAAATCAAACAAATAATCATACTTAGCCTTAGAATTAAAAAATGCTGACCATTCATTATAAACAGAATCAATTAATTTATAATCAATGTTATGGTTGTTAACTACTGCAAAACCAGTATTTGAAAGAGACTCTACAAATTCATTTGGAGCATTTTTTGATTTAAAATCAACAGTATGAATTTTATTTATCATTATATTATTTTATCCAGCTTAATGCATAATTATTATCAGAAATTTTCAGTGCTTCTTCTGTAAGATACAGTGGGTTAAACGTATCTATCATCACAGCAAGTTCTTCAGTTTTTTTCTTTCCAATAGATAATTCATATTTACCTGGCTGAGGCCCATGCGGCAATCCCATGGGATGCAAGGTAGCTGATTCTTTTTTAATTCCTTCTCGACTCATAAACGATCCATGACTATAAAAAATAAATTCATCTGAATCTACATTTGAATGTGGGTATGGAGATGGAATTGCATCTTTATGGAAATCAAACAATCTTGATACAAAAGAACATACAACAAAATTATTTGCTTGAAATGTTTGATGTACTGACGGTGGTTGATGTATACTTCCAACAATTGGCTCAAAATCATTTATATTAAAAATCCATGGATAATAATAACCATCCCATCCAATAACATCAAATGGATGAGAATTATAAATATATTCTTGCAATCCATTTTGCAATCTTACTTTAACTAAATATTCACCTTTTTTATTAATTGGCTTATTTAAAATAGGTGTTTTTATATCGCGTTCACAATATGGTGAAGATTCTAACAACTGTCCAAATCTATTCCTATATTTATTTGGAGTCTCAATTGAAGATTTTGATTCAACAATAAGTATTTTTGTCTTACTAGTATATACTGCCCTCCAAATTACACCTTTAGGGATAATAATATAGTCACCTTCTTTAAATTTCAAATCTCCAAAATTAGACATGATTTTACCTGAACCATGCTGAATATAGAGCATCTCATCATAATGACCATTCCTATAAAAATAATTCATATCTTCATTAAGATTAGCTATACTAATAATAAGATCATCATTGAATAATAATGGAACTCTTGATTTAATCATTTCACCATATTTATTAATTTTAAATGTTTGAATATGCTGCGGTTGATGTTTACTTTCAGCTTTAACAATGTTTAATTCAATTAAATCGCCTATTTTTTTTAATTGTGTTGGCATCGACAAATGATATAAATTTGAATAAATACCTGAGAACCCTTCTCTACTAATATGCTGTTCATATACTAATTTTTTATTATTTTTAAATACAGTATGTCTCTTAGATGGAATATCTCCTTGACAGTTATAAAATGGCATTATAAATTACCTCTTCTCTCCTGTTCTCGTTCAATTGCTTCAAATAATGCTTGAAAATTTCCTTGTCCAAAACCTCTTGAACCTTTTCTTTGTATAAATTCATAAAATAAAGTAGGCCTATCTTGTATAGGTTGAGAAAATAATTGAAGTAGATATCCTTCCTCATCTCTATCTACCAATATATTTAAATCTTTAATCATATTAATATCTT
>CETH01029699.1_pt1 | contig 11076 bp, 8 predicted proteins | sample 361461 | NCBI WGS metagenome assembly CETH01 (sample SAMEA2622695, study PRJEB7988) | marine metagenome | isolation source: saline water (ENVO:00002010), including
GTGGATCTTTTGATTCTTGAATGACTGGAAAAGTATCAAAACCAATCCTAAATGCTGAATTGATCGTACTGCCGCCAATATTTAATGCCGCAACTCCAGTTGGGGCTACAACCATTTTTTTTAACAAACACTCATCCTTAACATGCTCAATCAAAGTTGTTTTCCCTGTGCCTGCTGCGCCGGTTAGATAGATAAAATGCTGAGTATCCTCCTCAAGTAACTCCAGAATATCTTCAAGCGTACCATCAAATGCAGACGCAGGATTCTTAGAATTTGATCGGCTCATATAATTTTAAGATAGGAGAAATTTAATAAAAGATTCTAACAGTTACTATAATAATCATGGGGATTAAAATACAAAAATATGAATGAGTTTACTCACAGAATCGCAACTTTTAATGATATTCCAGCCATTGAGAAATTAATGAAACTTTCAATTGATCAACTGCTTGGTCCCCTGCTCACGACAGATCAATTAGAAGCCTCTTTTGATAGTATGGGTTTAGATGATCAACTGATAAAAGATGAGACATATTTCATGATCTTCAGCAAAGATATTTTCATTGGGTGTGGTGGATGGAGCAATAGAGAGACTTTATTTGGTGGCAATCATACACCTAATAGAGATGATCAATTTCTAGACCCTAAAAAAGATTCTGCCCGCATCAGAGCTATGTATACCCATCCTGAATGGATAAGAAAAGGCGTTGGTTCATTAGTAATGAGTTTGGGTGAGGAGGCTGCAAAAAATCTTGGATTTAAGAAGTGTGAGCTTATGGCTACTCAGTCTGGAGTCCTTCTTTATGAGGCTCAGGGATATAAACCTATCAAAAATATTCTCTATGAGACCAATTCTGGCAAGACTGTCCCAATGATTCGAATGGAAAAAGAAATATAAAACTGGCGGAGAGTGAGGGATTCGAACCCTCGATACAGTTGCCCGTATACCTCCTTAGCAGGGAGGCGCTTTCGACCACTCAGCCAACTCTCCGATTTTTTGGACAAGAATTATAACGTTTTAAAACAAGAAAATAATACTATCTATTGAATTCTATGCGGCTACCTATGGGTAACTGCTCATTCAAAACTCCATCTTGGAGAACTATCTCCCCATTAATTATGGTATGCCTAACAGCACTAGGAAATGTGTAACCTAAAAATGGGGACCATCCACAGTGATACAAAATATTCTCATTGGTTACCAAAGTTTTTGCACTCAAATCTATAATAACTAGATCAGCAAAAGCACCTTCTCGGATATAACCTCTATCCTTAATTTGAAATCGTTCAGCTATGTTATGACTAGTTTTTTGAACAATCTGCTCGAGTGAAAAAATATCTTTGGCATAAAAATCAAGCAGAACTAACAATGAATGTTGATTTAATGGAAGTCCACTTGGTGCTTGTAAATAGGGCTGTTGCTTTTCCTCAAGTGTATGCGGAGCATGATCTGTAGCGATAATATCAATTTTATTTTTTTGCACAGCGTCAATAAGAGCTAATCTGTCTTGCTCTGATTTAACACTGGGATTGCATTTAATAAAATTACCTTTAGTTTCATAATCAACTTCACTGAAAAATAAATGATGAACGCAAACCTCAGCAGTAATTTTTTTATCTGTGATATTTCCTTCAGAAAATAATTTCATCTCATCTGCTGAAGTTAGGTGAAGAATATGAAGATTTGAGCCATGTTTTGTTGCTAAATCATGGGCGAGTTGAGAGGATTTTAAGCAAGATTCAGTATTTCTGATTCTTGGATGAAAAGAAGCATCGATGTCTTCACCATATTCAGCAATAATAGCTTTCTCATTTTTAATAATAGTAGGTGTATCTTCACAATGAGTGACAATATTGACAGGGGCCTCTCTAAAAATGGCCTCAAGGGTCTCATGGTTATCAACTAGCATGTCTCCAGTGGAAGCTCCCATAAATACTTTCAGTCCACATGCCAGTGAATTATCTAGCTGCTTGATTTCATCAATATTATTATTACTTGCGCCCATATAAAAAGAATAGTTTGCATGAGACTTAGTTGAGGCAAGATCAAACTTAGCTTGTAAATTTTCTCTATTAGTGGTGGTTGGATTAACATTAGGCATTTCAAAGTAGCTAGTTACACCCCCAGCCAGGCCAGCTCTACTTTCTGATTGTATATTTCCTTTGTGGGTAAGGCCCGGTTCTCTAAAGTGAACCTGATCATCAATCAAACCAGGTAAGATATGTTTGCCCTTTAGGTCTATAGTTTTTTTAGAATCCGAATCTATTATCGAAGCAATTTTTTCAATGCGATCACCTTTTATGCCAACATCAGATTCGAAGATTAATCCCTCATTAACCAAAGTTCCGTTTTTTAGAATTAAGTCAAACATTATTCTCCTAACTTAAAAGCTTTATGCAAAGTTTTAACAGCTTCTTCAAGTTGATCACCTGAAATAACAATTGTAATTTTAATTTCTGATGTGCTGATCATTTGAATGTTAATCCCAGCATCAGCCAAAGCGTTAAATGCAGTGCTAGCTATTCCTGCATGCGAGCGCATGCCAACGCCTACCAAAGAAACTTTCCCAATGCCTTCATCAATAATTAATTCATCGTATGAAATGCCCTGCATTTTTGTTTTTAAAACTGATTCAACCTCAGCTCTATCTCCATTTCCAACTGTAAATGTAAAGTCTGTTTTTCCAGAAACGCTGACATTTTGAACAATGACGTCTACTTCAATACCTGCGTCACTGACTGGACTTAAAATACCAGAAGCAATTCCAGGAGTATCGCCGACTCCATGCAAAGTAAATTTTGTCTGATCTTTTTGGGAGGCTATACCCCTAATCACAGCGTCTTCCATTCCCTCTTCCTCCTGTAAAATAAGCGTTCCAGAGCCTGGTTCAAAACTTGATAAAACTCTTACTAAAACTTTATATTTGTTTGCAAATTCAACCGCGCGTATTTGCATAACTTTAGCACCCTGACCTGCTAGTTCCAACATTTCTTCCATACTGATTGAATCAAGTTTTTTTGCATTTGGGACAATTCTAGGATCTGTTGTATAGATACCATCAACATCAGTATAGATATCACAACGCTTAGATTTAATTGAAGCAGCTATAGCTACCGCAGTGGTATCACTTCCACCTCTTCCCATTGTGGTAGTATCACCGTCATTGTTGACACCCTGAAATCCAGTAATAATAGGAATGTAGCCATCTTCAATTGTTTTAAAAATAACATCCTTATCTAGATCAAGGATTTTTGCTCGTGAAAAATTAGAGGTGGTCTTCATGCCAAATTGAGCTGCAGAAAGTGATTTAGCTTTTAAGCCTAATTGATTCAAGGCAATTGAAACCAAGGAAGCACTAACCTTCTCTCCGGTAGAAACAAGGGCATCAAACTCTCTTTTATTGGGTTCAGCCCCGAAGGATTTAGCTAAATTAATTAGACGATTCGTTTCTCCGCTCATCGCAGAAACTACAACAACGGGTGAAGCTTCCATGCTTGAAGTTCTAATTAAATCAGCAACAGCAGATATTCTGTCAGTCGACCCAACTGAGGTACCGCCAAACTTTAATACTATTGTTTCCATCATTAATGCTTAAAGATTAAGCGATGGATTGTACGATATCAGGAATAGAATTAACAAATTCTTCAAAATTATCAGCTACACCTGCTCCCTGAGCAAAATCCTTACGACCACCGCCTTTTCCATCAGAAGCCTTGGCGATTGCTTGAATAACATCTTTGGCGCTAAGTGATTCTTGAATATCATTAGTCACTCCGCAAACCATCACAACTTTAGAGTCTTGGTGGCTCAATATTAAAACACATCTATGGGATTGGTCTTTTTTAGAGCTATCAACCAGCTGCCTTAAATCTTGGATATTTTGGGTATCTGCCTCTATCAAAACCAAATCAAGGTTCTTAATTTTATGTATCACTTCTTTAAGATCCACTGAAGATTTTGCTTTACTTTTATTCCCTTTTTTTAAGGATTTATTTTCTTTTACCAAGTCTTCAACTTTAGAGCTAACATGCGAAGCTCCAACATTTAATATTCCTTGAACATCTTGAAGTTGAGATCGTATCTCGAGTGCTAGTTCTACTGCCTTAGTACCAGTGACAGCTTCAATTCTTCGAACCCCTGATGAAACGCTGGATTCACTTAGGATGACAAACATACCAATATCACCGGTCCTAGTAACATGGGTCCCGCCGCAAAGCTCTACCGAGAAACCATCACTCATTGATAAAACTCTAACCTCATCATCATATTTTTCGCCAAACATCGCCTCAGCACCAGATGCTATTGCATCATCAAGTTTCATTAATTCAGTTTTTACTTCAGCATTGTTTAGGGTATGTTGATTAACCAATAATTCTATTTGTTTGATCTCATCTTTTGTCACTGCTTTAGGATGAGAAAAATCAAAACGTAGTTTTGAAGCATCTACCAGTGATCCCTTTTGCTCAACATGACTGCCAAGAACATGTTTCAAGGCAGCATGCATTAAGTGAGTTGCAGAATGATTAGAAGCTGCCGAAGTCCTCTTATCAAATGCAACTGCAAGTTTTAATGTCTCACCTGATTTAACTGTGCCCTCATCAAGTTTCATTGTATGAAGAAAGATTTTTCCATGTTTAATACAATCTAATATCTGTCCACTTCCACTAGAGCTAGAAAATTCTCCTTGATCTCCAACCTGACCTCCTGATTCTGCATAAAAAGGAGTTTGATCTAATGCAAGAAAATATTCTTTGTCAGAAGTTGCAGAATCTACTTGCAGATCATCATTCCATAAACCTAAGACCTTGCCTTCAGCATTTAACCTGTCATAGCCAAGAAATCTGGTTTCATCAATTGATGACAAGTCTAATTGAGTGCCTTTGAACTTACTGGCTGATTTCGAATTTTTTACTTGCTCTTCCATACATTGATTAAAACCTACTTCATCCAACTTTAAATCTTGTTCACGGGCAATATCCGCAGTTAGATCAAATGGGAACCCAAACGTATCATGAAGTTTGAAAACAACATCCCCAGGAATAACCTTTGAATCCATGTTAGCAATTTCTTTCTCTAAAATTTCAATTCCTTTATCTAAAGTTTCAAGAAACTTATTCTCTTCATTGTGAATAATTTCCTCAATTTGTTTTTGGTTGGAAGCAAGCATTGGAAATGCAGACTCCATCTCTCTGACTAATGACTTCACCAACATATACAAAAATGGTTTTTTGGCACCAAGCTTATACCCATGACGAATAGCCCTGCGCATAATTCTTCTAAGTACATATCCCCTTCCTTCATTCGACGGAGTTATGCCATCAGCAATTAAAAAACTAACACTTCGGATATGGTCTGCAATTACTTTATGCGATGCTTCTCCAGGAGACTGAATAACATCCTCAGAGGCCTTAATAAGATTAAGAAAAAGATCCGTTTCATAGTTTGAATTTACGCCCTGCATCACAGCAGCAACTCTCTCTAATCCCATGCCAGTATCAACGGAAGGCTTTGGCAGAGGTGTTAATTCACCTTTAGCATCTCTGTTAAACTGCATGAAAACTAGGTTCCAAATTTCTACAAATCTGTCTCCATCATCACCTGGTGATCCAGGTGGAGTGCCCTCATATTGCTCACCATGATCATAATAAATTTCTGAGCAAGGTCCGCATGGGCCGGTATCACCCATCGACCAAAAATTATCTTCTTCATCTAACTGGACAATTCTCTCAGGATCAACACCAATTGTTGATGACCAAATTTCTGCAGCTTCAACATCTTCTCTAAAAACAGAGATCCATAATTTTTCTTTATCCAACTTTAGTTCATGGGTTAAAAAATTCCAGGCAAGTTGAATTGCTTCTTTTTTAAAATAATCTCCAAAACTAAAATTACCTAACATTTCAAAGAATGTGTGATGTCTAAGGGTGTAACCTACATTTTCTAAATCATTGTGTTTTCCGCCGGCGCGGATACATCGCTGAGTTGTAGTGGCTCTATTGTATGGACGCTTATCAGATCCTAAAAATACATCTTTAAATTGAACCATCCCTGCATTAGTAAATAAAAGAGTGTCGTCATTAGCTGGAATTAAAGGGCTAGAATCAACCACCTCATGATCATTTTTACTGAAATAATCTAAAAACTTAGCTCTCAGTTCACTTGTTAACATTGCCAAAAACTTCCTCTAAAAAATTAGACATTGCAGTCCACGATCTCATATCACTATCATGATTATAAACTGTTCCCATTTCAATATCGTTAGCTGCGGGATTGGTAAACGCATGGTAAGTATTACCATAGCTAATAAATTGCCAATCAGCCTCTGATTTTGTCATTTCATCCTGTAAAGCCAAGATTTGATCTGCAGAAACCATAGGATCTTTGTCTCCATGCAAAATCAATAATTTAGTATTCACCTTTTGAAATGGTTCGTCTGATTGATTTAATAGCCCATGAAAACTAACACATCCTGAGAGTTGATATCCTGAGCGAGCAAGCTCGATTGCAGCAAGGCCACCAAAACAAAATCCTATTAATGCTATTTTTGATGCATCAACACCCTCAATGGTTTTACCAAACTCAACTGCACTTATTAGACGCTGTCTAAATAGTTGCCTATTTTTAATAAAGGGTTCAATTAATGCCTGATTTTCTTCAACGCTGCTGCCATTAACGCCCCCACCAAAAATATCAATTGAGAGAGCTGCATACCCTAAGTTATTTAGTGCTGCTACTTTTTGATCTTCAAACTCAGATCTACCTTTCCATGTATGGGCAACCAAAACCAATGGCAGAGATTGTGAAGATTCAGGCAGTGATAGATATCCTTCACACTCTGATGATTCATCATAATAATTTACTATTCTTCCTGACATGGGGCTAACCTAGCTCGGCCTTATACCTCTTGTAATTTTCAATATAATGATGGGCATTTAGAGATGGTATTGCTTGCTCTTCAAGAGTAAGCTCTTTTTTAATTTTTGCAGGAATACCTAGCACCATTGATCCATCAGGCACCTCCATGCCCTCAGTAATCAATGCCTTTGCTCCAATAATACAATTTTTTCCTATTTTAGCTCCGTTCAGAATAACTGAACCTATTCCAATAAGTGAGCCATCCCCTATTTCACATCCATGCAGCATAGCCATATGACCCACCGTCACAAATTTCCCAATTTTGCATGGAAATCCCGGATCAGTATGAATGACTGCACTATCTTGTACATTTGTTCCCTCTCCAAGAATTATGGGCTCAACATCTCCTCTAAGAGTGCAATGGAACCATATACTTGCATCTTTTGCCATTTGCACGTCTCCAATTACTGTTGCATCTGGAGCAATCCAAAAATCATCATTCTCTGTTTGTAAGGTTTTATTATTTAAATCTATGATCATAAAAAATTAGCCCTCTAATATCTCTATATTCGCATCAAAACATACATTTAAAAAGTTTACTGTAATCATGGCAGTTAAGCCCCATATCTTTTGATCTTTTATGGCCCAAGTTGGTACTTGCCAAACACCGCCATGTCTTTTAATGATTTCTCTTTTAATATTTTTAGGATCAAGTAAAAAATCTATTGGGACAGTAAAAATCTCTTGTATTTCCTCATTAGGTTTTAATGCTTGAAGTTGATCAATAGATGCTACAAATGGATTGACCTCTATTTTATGACGAGAGATAAGATAATTTAACTTACCTAATTCAGTAACATCTTTGCTGTTAAGATTGATTTCTTCATTGGATTCTCTCAAGGCTGTTCCAAAAAGACTTAGGTCTGTCTCATCTGCTTTTCCTCCAGGAAAACTTACCTCACCCGAATGAGTTGAAAGGTGGCTGGAGCGCTGCGTATAAATTAATTCAGGAGATTTAATAAATTTTCCATAATTTAAAATAGCTATTAAAACTGAAGCCTGAGGTCGACCACTTGGCTTTTCAGAATTGAGCAAATTTAGTTTATACTTGATATCTTCAATCATTGCGTAAGTTTAACTTCTTACGACATTTTATTCTCTAAGAAAGGAGCACTTTTGAGATATTGTTCAAAATGCGGAAGCGATCAAATTGAGTTTAAAGTTCCGGCTGATGACAACTTAAAGCGGTATATTTGTTCTGCTTGTGGTTCTATTTTTTACACTAATCCAAATCTAATTGTTGGCACGATATGCATCAAAGATGAGCACGTCCTTTTGTGCAAAAGAAATATAGAACCCCGCTTTGGTCGATGGACCTTGCCTGCAGGATTTATGGAGAACGCAGAAACTCTTCAGGAAGGAGCATTAAGAGAAACTAAAGAAGAGACACAAGCTGTGCCAAAAATTATAGCTCCCTATACTTCATTTAGCTTAACTCACATTAGTCAAGTGCACTTTTTTTATTTGGCTAACTTGGGTAACGAGAAATTTGGTCCTACTTCTGAAAGCTCTGAAGTAAAGTTATTTACAAAAGATGAGATTCCTTGGGATGAAATTGCATTCCCCACTGTTACTAAGACATTAAAGTATTATTTTGATGATGTAGAATCTGGTGAATTCCCTTTCAGAGAAGAAGCTTTAAAACTTTGGTAGTTAGAAAATTTAAGAACCTTGGCTGAATTTATAGGCATTGATAAATATTTGCATCCAGGGAGAATATTCTTCCCAATTCGATGGCTTCCAGGATAGTTGTTGTGATCTAAAAACTCTTTCGGGATGAGGCATCATAATAGTTACTCTTCCGTCTTTAGTAGTAAGACCAGTAATACCCTCAGGAGATCCATTTGGGTTTAAAGGATATGAAGAAGCTACAGCTCCCTTGTTATCTGTAAATTGAATTGCTATTTGATTCTGCTCGAAAAGTTTAGTTAGTGCCTCTCCTTGAAATGAGGCTCGACCCTCTCCGTGAGCTACAGCAACTGGAATTTGCCATCCCTCCATACCAGCCAGCAGAACTGATTTAGATTGAGTGATAGTAACTTGAGACAGACGTGCTTCAAATTGATCAGATTCATTCCACAGAAATCCAGGCCAATTTTCAGCACCTGGAATTAAGTTTTTTAAATTAGATAACATCTGACAACCATTGCAAACACCAAAAGTAAATGTTTCATCTCGATTAAAAAAGTGTTCGAATGAGTCTCTTACAGCATTGTTATAACTAATGCTTGAAGACCAGCCTCCTCCAGCTCCCAGAACATCACCGTAAGAAAAACCACCGCAAGCTGCCACACCCTGAAATTTTAAAAGCAAGTCAGGGTTATCAAAAAGGTCTTGCATGTGAACGTCAAAAGCATCAAATCCAGCCAACATAAATGCTGCAGCCATTTCATTTTGACCATTTACTCCCTGCTCTCTAAAAATTGCTACCTTAGGTTTTATATTTTTATTGAATGCAGGTAGATGAGCAGAAAATTGAAAATTATCTTTAGCAACCAAGCCTTGATCATCAAATTTTTCAATCAGGTCAAACTCTTCTTTGGCGCTAACAGGATTATCTCTAGAAGATTTGATTGAGTGGGAGGTTTCATTCCAGATTTTTTCTAAATTTATTACTGAGTCCGAAAACTCAAGTCTCTCTTTTGAAGAAATGGAAATCTTCGCATCAGAGCTTAGTGTTGCACACTTTTGAAACTCAATATTTACCTGTTTTAAAAAATCTAGTGCTTGATCCTCAAATTCATTATGAAATTGAATGACAGCCCCTGTTTCTTCAGCGAAGAGATATTGCACCAACCGATCATTTTCAACATTTTCTGGAGCAAAAATTTCTATACCAACTTTATTAGTAAATGATAATTCTGCAATAGTGGTAAATAATCCTCCATCAGAAACATCATGCAAAGCAACAATCCAGCCTCGCCGGATTAACTCCTGGATTGAATTAAATAGGACTTTTAATGATTGAACATTGTCAATATCTGGAACCCTCTGAATGCTTGAAGAGGTAACTTCCTCAAAAATAGAGCCGCCTAATCTAGATGCATCATTCAAAAATAAATGATAGAAATCTTTTGAACCATGCTCACTAAATTCAGTTGTTATGGCCAGTGAAACATCCTCAACTGGAGCCATAGCAGTAATGACGCCTGACAAAGGGCTCTTCACCTCAAACTGCTGACCATCTTCATGCCACTTTGTTTTCATAGACAAAGAATCTTTGCCCACTGGTATTGCAATTCCTAAATCAACGCATATTTGTGATAGAGCTTCAACTCCTAATCTCAAGGCATAATTATCATCTTCATCTCCACAGGCTGCCATCCAATTCGCAGAAAGTCTGACTAAATCGAGGTTCTTGACCGGAGCAGAGATTAAATTCATTAATGCCTCAGCTAAAGCCATTCTCATTGATGACGCTGGATTTTTGGTTGCAAGAGTTGGCTTTTCTCCAATTGATAAAACATCTCCCTCGTTGCTTAGAAATGATTTAGTGGACATAGCATAGTTTGAAGTAGGCACTTGATATCTTCCTACTAGTTGATCACGAGCAACCAATCCACCAACAGTTCTATCACCAATAGTAATTAAAAAAGATTTTGAGGCCACTGAAGGATGTGCAAGCACTCTATGAATTATTTCAGATAAATCTAATTCATCATTTATAGAATCAGTTGCTTGCTTAGCTGATTGGCGATTCACTGATATGTTGGAAATAGGTAAGTCACCAAATAACATTGATAATGGTACTTGAACAGGGAATTCGTCTCTTTCAGAATCATAAACCTCTACCGCATTTGATGAAGTAGTTTTACCAACAAAAGCAACTGGGCATCTTTCTCTACGACATATACTTTCAAAAATAACTTTGTTTGATTTTTTAATTGCTAAAACGTAACGCTCTTGAGATTCATTTGACCAAACCTCCATAGGAGAGAGGCTTGGATCTGCAACGGGTATCAAGCTTAAGTCTACAGAAACACCCAGATTGCAGTCTTTAGCCAATTCTGGAATTGCATTTGAAAGTCCTCCTGCTCCAACATCATGAATAAATTCTATAAGATTTGGTGATTCAAATACACATTGATTAATTACCTCTTGGCATCTTCTTTCCATTTCGGCATTTTCTCTTTGAACAGAAGCAAAATCTAGATCCTCAT
>CETH01019230.1_pt1 | contig 11073 bp, 11 predicted proteins | sample 361461 | NCBI WGS metagenome assembly CETH01 (sample SAMEA2622695, study PRJEB7988) | marine metagenome | isolation source: saline water (ENVO:00002010), including
TAGAACGTAAACCAAAACAATTATCTGGTGGACAAAGACAAAGAGTTGCGATTGGAAGAGCAATAACTAGAAACCCAAAGATATTTCTTTTTGATGAACCATTGTCAAATTTAGATGCAGCACTAAGAGCTGAAATGAGAGTAGAAATCTCAAAATTACATCAACAGATTAAAACCAATATGATTTATGTCACACATGATCAAGTTGAAGCAATGACATTAGCAGATAGAATTGTTATTTTAAATCATGGCAATATCGAACAAGTTGGTAATCCAGACGAAATTTACAATGACCCAGCAAATATCTTTGTTGCTCAGTTTATTGGTACTCCAAAAACAAATATATTAAAAGTTTCAGCTGAAAAAATACTATCAGAAAATGAGGTAGATTTTTTAAATAATAAAGTGAAAATTGAAGGAATCAAGTTTGATAAAAAAGATTATTTTTTTGGAATAAGACCTGAGCATTTCAGTACTCAGCAGAACAAACAATATAAATTTAAACCACAAATAGATTTAATTGAAAATTTAGGTAATGAAAAAATCGCTTATATTAAGATCGATAACAAAGATATTAGTGCAAAAATTCCAGGTCAAGATAAAATAACAGATCAAATTGGATTTGACTCTAAAAATATTTTTGTATTTGATGAAAACGGAAAAAGGATAAAAACTAATTAATTTGAAAATCCATATTTTCTTAGTCTAACGTCACCGGTTCTAGCATGAGCTTCCATGCCTTCATATCTAGAAATTCTAGCTGCTGCTGCACCAACTTCTTTGTTAGAAAGTTCATTCATTTTTTGATAAGTAACTGTTTTTATAAACTTACCCACATACAATCCCCCAGTATATTTTCCTGCACCTTTGGTAGGTAAAATATGATTTGGGCCAGAACATTTGTCGCCGTACGCAACCGTAGTTTCTTCACCTAAAAATAATGAACCATAATTTTTTAGAGTTTTTAAATACCAGTCTAAATTTTCAGCCTGAACTTCTAGATGCTCAGGGGCATATTCATCACTAATTTTAATCATTTCCTCTTTTGTATCGCAAAGAATTACTTCTCCATAATCTCTCCATGCAGCATCTGCGTTATTCCTGTTATGTTCAGGCAATTCATTAATAATTTCAGGTACTCTTTTCATAACATAGTCACATAGATCTTTATCTGTTGTGTACAACCAAGCAGGAGAGTCAGGACCATGTTCAGCTTGACCAACTAGATCATAGGAAATAATTTCTTTATCGGCGGTTTTGTCTGCGATAATTCCAATTTCTGTAGGACCTGCAAATAAATCAATACCAACTTTTCCGTAAAGAATTCTTTTTGACTCTGCTACAAATTTATTCCCTGGTCCAACAATCATGTCAACAGCAGGATTCCCAAAGCATCCATATGCTAATGCAGCGATTGCTCCAATACCTCCAATGTTCATAATTACATCAGCACCACATAAATTAGCGGTATATATAATTATTGGATTTGCACCTTTATCGTCTTTAGGCGGACTTGTTACAATAATATTTTTTACTCCAGCAACTTTAGCTGTAGTTACGCTCATTACAGCTGACGCAATATTATTATATCTTCCACCTGGCACATAACATCCAGCCGTATTAACCGGGATTAACTTTTGACCAGCAATTAAACCAGGAGACAACTCAACTTCTGAGTCTTTACCAAGATTTTCTAATTGGTGTTCAGCAAATTTTCTTACTCTATCATAAGAGAATTTAATATCATCTTTGATTTTTTGATCCAAAGATTTATTTATCTCTTCTATTTTTTCTTTACTGACAATTATTTCACCTTCGTATTTATCAAATTTTTTCAAAACTTCTTTTATTCCGTCTTCTCTTGTTTTTTCCAAATCTTTTAAAATTGAATTAACTTTATTCCTTGTTTCATCTTCACCTGTAAAGGCAGTTTTAGAAGCTTTTTTAATATAAGTAATAGTCATTTTTATTTGAAATATTTCGATAGTATTTAAATTATATATATTAATTTTTCAATATAAGTTTAATCCAAGGCAACAACTGCCGCAGCAATTGAAGCCAGTCTAGCTGGAGCATCATCAGATCTACTTGTTATGACTACTGGAACTTTTCCACCTATTACAACTCCAGCAGCACATGCCCCCATGAAGTAAATCATCATTTTAACTAACGAATTTCCAGTTTCTACATTTGGTACTAGTAATATATCTGCTTGACCAGCTACATCATTTTTAATTCCTTTTATATCTGCAGATTTTTTCGAAATAGCATTATCAAATGCTAGTGGACCAAATACATCGGCATTAATATTTTCTGATTTAGCTAAACTTGTTAATTCTTTTGCATCTAAAGTTGTTGGAACACTTTCGATTATTTCTTCTGTGGCTGATAAAATTGCAACTTTTGGTCTTTTAATTCCTATTCTTTTTGCAAAATTTACAACGTTTTTTAAAATATGCATTTTAGTTTTAGCATTAGGTGCAACATTTAATGCACCATCAGTAATAATAAGAGGATTATCATTTCTTTCTAGAGTCATATGCCAAACATGGCTAAGACGAGTTTTGTTTATTAATTTATATTGTCTTTTAAGAACTTCTTTCATTAGGATATCTGTATGGATATGTCCTTTAACAATAATTTTAACTTTATCTTCAGAAGCTAATTTTGCAGCGATTTCAGCTGTATTATTTTCTATAGGTTCATGGATAATCTCATAATTCGAAATATCCCAGTTTAATTCATCGGCATATTTTTTTATTTGATTTGAATCACCTATAAATATTGGTTCTATGAGTTTCTCATTTACAGCATCTAAAACAGCTTGCATTGGAAGGGGCTTGCCAGCGTTAACTATTGCAGCTTTTATCCCTTTTTTACTACTTGCTTTCTCGAGCAAATTTAGAGGACAAACTACTTTTTTATCAGATAACATTCAATTTCTTATATTTGTTTTTCATAATTCTATAAAGATATTTTAACAATTTTGTGATTTTATGATATTTAGAATTGTATGGAAATTGTTACAAAAATAGCTCCAATAGCACTTGCATTAATTATGTTAGGCTTAGGGCTTGGCCTTACAATAAATGATTTTACAAGAATTTTAAAAACTCCCAAAGACTTTCTTATTGGATTAATTTCCCAATTAATAATTTTACCAATAGTTGCATTTATATTAATAAAGTTTTTAGGAACATCCCCTGAAATTGCATTAGGGGTAATGATCATAGCAGCCGCACCTGGTGGTATTACTTCAAACATTCTTACGAAGTTTGCTAATGGAGATGTTGCGTTATCAATTTCTTTAACAGCAATTATAAGTATAGTCAGTATAGTAACAGTACCTTTAATTGTTTTTAATTCTGCTGATCTTTTAGGGATAAGCTTTGCATCACAAGAAATAAATATATCAGGAACTGCATTGAAAATGTCATTAGTAGTCGCTGTTCCAGTAATAGTTGGGATGATGATAAGAAAATTTGCTGACAATTTTATTTCATCAAGAGAAACGATTGTTAATAAGATCACAGGTTTTTTATTTTTAGTTGTTTTTATTGCAATATGGATTGAAGAGAGAGAAAATATCTTTAATTATTTAAGTCAAGCAGGTTTAGTTGTGCTTAATTTAAACATAGTTATGATGGCAATTGCTTACTTCCTTGCTAAAACTTTTGCCTCAGGTATCAAGCAAGTAAAAAGCATATCTTTAGAATGTGGTCTTCAAAATGGGACGCTCGCGATTTTTGTGGCTACTGAAATTTCAAATGAAATAATTTACATAATTCCAACAGCTGCTTATGCACTAATAATGTATATTACTGGATTCTTATTCATTTGGTTGCTTAGGAAACAGACTTAAAAATTATTTGATTAAATATTTTCGCAGTAAAATTACTAAATTCATTTAAAGCATTATTTTGTATATTATACATTTCAGCTTTGTATTTACCCTGATCTCCTGGATGAATTAATTTATTTTTGTCCATAAATAAATGCTTATTTGAAATTAATGATTTTAGTTTCCTTGTTACAGTTGGCCTAGGTATTCCAGTTATATCTGATAAGGACATAGTATTAATTCCTTGCGTTTCTATTTTTTCAATATCTGAACGCCAAGATGATATATTTGTTGTTGGATTTTGTTTACCTATTTTCATTTTATAAGCTCTATGAAGCATCGGAATACACCAAATTATAAATTTTTCCGAGTCATTGTTGAAAAATTTTCTCCAGTTATATAACCAAGTAAAAATAAATTTATAATAATGATGCCAAGTATATGTTAAATTTATTTTCATAGCATTGAATATTATTTCTTTATCTACTTCTTTGTGAATTATATTATTTTTTTTACAAATCTCATAAATTACATAAAAAACATTTGTCAAGTTTTTCATAGTATTTATTGGCTCTACTAATTTAAATGCTGTCTTATCTATTATTAAATGCTTACCTTTTTTTTTAATTACACCTTCTTTTTCAAGTTCTGAAACTTTTCTTCTTGTTGTTTCTTTTGGGATTCCTAATGCTTTGGCTATTTCAACAATATTTATTTTTTCAATATCAAAATGATCAGTTTTATAAAAATTATCATAACTAATTTTTATAAAGTTATCATAATAGAATGAGATAGTTTTTCTAAATAAGTAACATAATATGATGTACTTATCTGCGTCGTTAAATGCTTTATAAGTACCAGTTACCCATTCACCAAGAAATGACATGTAATCTGGGGCAAAATTTAAGTAATTATTACTAATAATCAATTTAAGGCTAGATTTATCTATGGCTGTATTAATATTTGGAATCTGGCTCATTTTCCTTTTTTTTAAAACCCATTTTGAGCTATACAATTTTTTTGTCAACCCATTTTGAACGCGAGAATTATTAACAAGTTAACAAATTAATGATTAAATCTAATTTATAAATATGAGTACTGAAACTTTAAATAGAACATCTGTGATTACTGAATACCCTCAAAAAATTTCTGAGAAACAAGACTTGTCCCCAAAAAAAGTAAATATAGATGTTCTTAAAAAAAGAGTTTTTGACGAAAAAAAAAGAGAAAGATTTCAGAACAGAGTACTAGTATGTATGTTTTGTCTTTCAATTGCAATATTGGGGTATATCGTTGTTTAATAAGAAGCATTACAAACCTTTAAATATACTATTTTTATCTTTGTCTATAGGAACCTTGGCTTGGTTGGCCTCAGCTTTTATTTAGTAAATTAATTTCAGTTAAGATACTGGATGGAATACTTATACCTCGTCTTAAATTTTTACTAAATCTTTTAAATTTATTTTCACCTGGATAATTTATTGTTTTTATACCTTTAATTTTTGGTAATTTTTTAACTGTTTTAATATTTTTTTTTATGCGTGTTATATAATTTTTTACAAATAGATTAGATTTAAATACAATAAATAAATGACCAATATTTTGTGGGCCAGAAAAATCATCAAATGGATCTTTAACTTTGCCACCATGGTTTCCACCAGTTAAAACACCAGATAGAATATCCACCATCCAAGCTAATCCAGACCCTCTAAATCCTGCTATTGGTAGTTGCAGGCCATCTAAAGCTTTATTTGGATTAGTAGTTTTTTTTCCATTTCTATCCAATGCCACACCAGCAGGAATTTTTTTTCCTAATTTTGCAGCTCTTCTAATTTTACCTCTGTTAATCATAGATATGGATGTATCTAAAACAAAAGGAATTTTATTTCCTGATGGAGCAGCAAAACAAATTGGATTTGTTCCAAATAAAGTTTTCCTTGCACCAAAAGGTGCGATTGCAGGTGGTGCATTAGTAAAACAAAATGCTACTAGACCTTTTTTTGCAGCCTTCTCTGCATAATATCCTGACAGTCCATAATGACCACTATTTTTAACAGAAACAAAACCAATACCGGTTTTTTTTGCATTTTTTATAGCATGATTTATACCTAAATCTCCGCCAATAAAACCAACAGCATTATCAGCATCAATATTTGTTATAGAAGGTGAAATCTTTGTAATTTTTATTTTTGGCTTTGGATTAATTAATTTTTTTTTTATTCTATTACAATAAGATGCCAATCTAGCAACTCCATGCGATGGAGCTCCAACCAATTCAGCATTGATTAAAGCATCTGCACATATTTTGGAATGCTTATTTGAGAGACCATTTTTTATAAAAATATTTTTGATTAATCTTTTTAAATTAGATATTTTCATATTTATTTTTTAAATTTATAAATATATTTAATTTCATATATTATAAATAATACAAAAACCGCTATATTTATTAGTAAAAAACTTAATCTTAATTTAATTAAATCCTGAAAAATTCTAGTTATCAAAAATCTTACTTGCTTAATTATTAATTTGAAAAATCTATATAAACTTGGAGTTTTAATTTTGTAGCCAAATGAATGATATCTCCACACTCGATTTGACAAACTGTAAAGATTGTCATTTGCTAAATGTAGACTATGAATATTTGAAAAATAGTAAATTTTATCTTTGTATAAATCAGTTACTTTTTTACTATACACAATATCATCACCACCAGGTTGGCTATAATTTTCATCAAATCCACCTGTTTTTGACCATATATATTTATATTGCAATGTATTGTTTGTAAAAATAAACGGTGGGTTCTTGATATCAACCCTTCCCCAATTTAGAGGATATCGTAATGATCTCCAGTAATTATATTGATTTTCCAAGTATTTTTCATCAACATTTCCACAGCAATAAACTGCTTTTTTTTTGAAGAGCATTTCTAACATATTTTCTAGCCAGTTTTTTTCAATAACGATATCTGAGTCAATTCCAGCAACTAGTTCATTTGTAGAATTTTTTATTCCTATATTGCGTGAATAAGAAACGCCCATGTTTCTTTCATTATTTATAATTTTAATATTTTTAAAATTATTAAGAATTTGAGTTGTTTCATCATTTGATGCATCATTGACTACTATAATTTCATCAAAATTTAGTGACTGATTTAAAATTGAGTCTAAACAGGCTTTTATTGTACTCTTATCATTGTAAACTGGAACGAAAGCTGAAACTTTGGTGTCTTTAACTTGTCTTTCATTATAATTATTCATGAAACCAATCTTTATATTTGGCTTTGTTATTAATTAAATATTTCGGTAAAAATTTATCATTAATCTCTAAATTAATTTTTTTGGATACTTTCTCATTAGCGCTTGACTTTTTGTCGGCTGAATGATCATAAAAAAGCTCACCTTTATCAATCCAATTTTTAATATCATTAATTGTTGTCCCTGTTGCTTCAAACTCATTATGTTCTCCAAAATTGCTAAATTTATAAAAAAGTTCATCTGGTTTTTTAATATTTGTAAAGTGCCAACCACCATCTTCAATAAATTTTACATTCCTATATTTCGTTTTAGAAAACAGTGTATCTAATCTCCAAAAATTATATTTCTTATTTTTTATATATCTAAGCCATTCAAAAGTAATTAGATTTTTCTTTTTACAACCTTTTGATCCATACCATTTAAAATTATTGTATAAATAATTAAACTTGAAATAATAAAGACGTTGTTTAAAAATCAATATTTCATTTTCAAATGATTTTGTAAGATCACCTAAATTAGGAATTTCGTCACAATCGCTTAATATAATAAGGTCATCTGGATTGGCATTTTCAATACCTTTATTTAAAGAGTTATATTGAAGCTGAATCCTTTTAAGTGAATTAAGCCTCTTATTACCACTTTCATTTTCATCATTAATGTTTAATAGTCCCTCAGGTTCTTTATCAATTAAAATATAAATTATTTTATCTTTAAATTTTTTATAATCATTTATATCAAAGTTTTGTTTTTTTTTATTACCTGCATGAGTGTACAGAGACTCTACGACAACAAATTTTTCAACATAATCATTCAAAATGTTAAGCCGCAGATCATACATCATTTTTTCATCCAAAAAAATTGTACAATCAAAAATTTTCATAAATAAAGTAAGTTAAAACCAACGTATCATTCCAATGACTCCTGCTGAGGCATAAAATAGTTGCAATAATAGAATACCATTATGTTTTCCAAGAAAGGCCCAAAATCCTATTAATAGAGCTGATATCAATAATAAAGTAAATCCTATAAATTCAGCACCAATATTTGCAGCAACTAATAAAGAATAAATTATAGCTGTAATTACTCCTGACCATTCTAATATTTTTTGTTTTTTCATTATCCTTTTCCTCTCCAAGGTATAGTCTTATCAATTATTTTTCTTAAAGTAATATCGAATAAAAGACCAAGCATACCCATTATAAAAATTGTTATCCATATCACTTCATACTGAAAATATTTTTTTGCAACATTTTCTACAAATCCTATTCCTGTTGTTCCTGCTAAAAATTCGGCAGCAACTAATGTTCCCCAGCACATTCCAACCGCCACCCTTATACCTGTGAGTATCTCAGGTAAGGAATTTGGAAAAATCACATACCTTAGAATTTGTTTTTTTGAGGCTCCTAGTGAATGGGCAGCATGTATTTTAGATAATTGTGTTCCAGAAGCCCCAGCACGAGCAGAAATAATCATTATTGATAATGAAACCATAAATAGTAAAAAAACTTTTCCAGTATTATCAATTCCTAAAACTGAAATTATTAAAGGCGCCCACGCAAGTGGAGGCACTGGTCTATAAAGTTCAATTAATGGGTCGAAAAAACCTTTTGCAAATCGATTTAATCCCATGAATAGCCCTAAAGGTACTCCAATTAATATTCCAAATATTAAGCCAAGAAAAACCCTTAAAAATGAGTCCCAGATATGTCCATAAGGTACAGGAATTTTGAATAATTCAAAATCACCTGTTACAATTTTTAGTACAGTGCCCTTGAAATTTTGTTTTACAATTCCATCCTTTGTGTGAACAGGATAATCACCTGGCAATATATCTGCGATCCAATCAGGCAAAATAAATCCAATTATTTTACTGACATCCATCATATCAATCCAAAGCAAAGGTATATTTTTGTAACCAACACTTGGTTTTGACATTAATATGAATTTATTTAACGTATCGGATGGTTTTGGTAGCCATCTACCAGAACCTTGCTCTGAACAACTTGGACCGCTAGCAACAATTGTGCCCGCAGGAAATAAAATAATATCAATTAATCTTAAACCGCCTTGTTCAGCTTTTTGAAGATTATCAAATTCAATTATTGCATTTTGCATTTCATTTAGGGCATCAGGCGGATAGATACTAGCAAACTCTATTCTTCTTGCAATTTTAACTATATTTTTGGCATAAGTAGACGCCAATTCATTTGTGTCATTTAAACTGTTTCGGTAAGTTTTTATATCATCTTTTAATTTTTTTATTGAATTTTTAAATTTTGAATTGTGATTTCTTAGTTTGAAGAATTTGTCATTTATTATTGTAAGTTCTTCAGCGGCTGAATGAAATTTTAAACCTCTGTTAGTTGCAGGTATTAACGGAACCTCCATCGTATTTTCTATTGAACCAGTTCCAGATTGAACTGTTGTTATGCCCCATCCACCCTCTTCTGATATAGCTTTTAATCTTTCAATCTTCTCTGCTTCAGACTCAAAAGGATAGTTTTTCTTTTTAAAATTTGAACTTAACAATCTTAAATCATCGGTCATTTCTTTTATCTTAATTTTTGTATCTATTTCCATTAAATTTTCGTCAGTTAGTAAAGGAATAAGCCGTTTGGTTTGGTTAATAAAATTAATTAAAATTATTTTTTGCTCTGAATTTAGGTCATTAGAATCTTGAATTTCAGAAGTGATTATTTTTAAGTTCTTATTTTCAATCTTAATAATTGAAGTACTTTTAAATTCTCTTTCTTCTATTGGAAATTGATATTTTAGTCCTAATAAGGATTCATTTATCTTAGCAACCTGACATAATTCATTTGCTGATTTAGGGTAAAATCCTTTAGCTATATCCCAAGAATAATAAAGCCATATAAGTAAAATCGCACTACTTCCAACAATTATCCAGTGTGTGCCACCTTTAGCTCTCTCTGGATTACCAAATACTGCATCAACTTTTTCTGTTTTAATTAATCTTCTACCATAAAGAATACACCCAATAATAGATACAAAAATTAAAATTGTAATAATTTGGGTAAACATTTAATTTTCTTTCCCCATAATTTCCTCTTCCATATTCCAAATCATGGTTAATATTTCTTCTCTTTTTGAGGAGAACTCCTTATTTTTTTTAATTTCTCTTAAATCTTCTTTAAGACCCATTTCTGCAAAAGGAAGTTTGTATTCTTTATGAATTCTACCTGGTCTTGGCGCCATTACATATAATCTCTCACCAAGTAGTAAGGCTTCTTCCACTGAGTGAGTTATTAAAATTATAGTTTTACCAGTTTCTTTCCAAATTTTTAAAACTAAAGATTGCATCTTTTCTCTTGTTAATGCATCAAGCGCACCTAAAGGTTCATCCATTAAAATTAAATCTGGATCATTAATCAAACATCTCGCGAGAGCTACTCTCTGTTGCATTCCCCCAGATAGTTGGTAAGTAGGAGTATTGCCAAATCCTTTTAGGCCTACAATATCTAACCATTCATCAACTCTTTTTGTAGTTTTAGCAGGATCTTCTTTTTTCATTCTTAATCCAAAATTTACGTTTTCTGCAACTGTAAGCCATTCGAATAAAGCACCTTGTTGAAAAACCATTCCTCTTTCAACTCCGGGACCATCAATCTCCTTGTTGTTAAGTTTTATGTTGCCTGATGTTGGTCTAAGAAAGCCTGCGGCTATATTTAATAAAGTTGTCTTTCCACAACCTGAAGGGCCTAAAACTGTTAAAAGTTCACCTTTCTTAAGTGTAAAATTTACATCTTTAAGTGCATGTACGGTTTCTCCTTTGGGACTTTGGAAAATCATATTTAGATTTTGAGAAACTAAATCACTCATAAGATAACCTTATAATAGAAATTTTAATAAAAAAATAGGCACCAATTAATTACTAATTGGCGCCTATTTAAATTTTAATTACCTTTGAATTATAAAGGTAAGAAACTAGTGTCCACGTTTCCTTTTGGAGTTCCCA
>CETH01056571.1_pt1 | contig 11062 bp, 8 predicted proteins | sample 361461 | NCBI WGS metagenome assembly CETH01 (sample SAMEA2622695, study PRJEB7988) | marine metagenome | isolation source: saline water (ENVO:00002010), including
GTTCGAGCGGTTTACCGGTGAACTGCTCCCAAGCACCACTGATGCGAAGCAGTTTTTGCACTGTCTCTGTAGGCTGAGCGCCATGCCGAAGCCAGTGCACAGCTCGATCATTATCAAATTTAATTACCGATGGATCATGTCGAGGCTCGTACGTTCCAAGGATTTCAATGAAACGACCATTTCTAGGGGACCTACTATCAGCAGCGACAAGGCGGTATGTTGGCTGCTTCTTTTTTCCCGTTCGCACTAGGCGAAGTTTTACTGCCACTTTTTTCTTCTTTCTCGATTCGGAGTATCTCTAATTTTTCTTTATTCGGATGCATCATATTTGACGATGGTCCAATACATGCTTTTAAAACAAAATTTAGGTCAGATCATAGTGTGCCGAAAAAAATCGCAGGTTCAATGATCTTTCCAATATTTCCTGTGATCATTTTAAAATTCTCTTGTTTCATTTTCAGATAATGAACCGAATTTCGACAAGTCAAATTGCTGATCGCCTGCCTCTCCAACAAGTTTCTCCAATTCTTTTGGAATTTCGAGAGCGCTTTTCCCTTTAGGATTTCTGGAAGTGGTTCTTCCCTGCTTCTTTTTACCTCCGGATTTTTTCTTGTTCCGTTGTTTCTTATTCGACTTTTTCGGCCCCTTCATCAATTTCTTAATTTCTTTAAATTGTTTAAGGAGCTGACTAACTTCATGTGCGCTCGTTCCAGACCCTTTAGCAATCCGACCTCGTCGAGAACCATCAATGATCACTGGATTTGCTCTTTCATCAGCTGTCATAGATTGAATAATCGCCTCAAGTCGAATCAGATTTCTATCATCAATATCGGTACTGTCAACCCCCTGTGGGAGATTGGGCATCATATCAACCAAATTTTGTAACGGGCCCATTTTTTTCAGTTGCTGCATCTGTTCAAGAAAATCATCAAGGGTGAACTGGCCTTCCATAATTCTGGCTGCTGTTTTCTCAGCTTCATCAATATCGAATGCCTCTTCAGCCTTTTCGATCAGAGTAAGAACATCACCCATTCCAAGAATTCTGTTCGATAGTCTATCGGGATGAAACAGCTCAAAATCTTCAAGGTTCTCCCCGGTGGAAGCAAATGCGATGGGTTTCCCCACGACCGACTTCGCAGATAGAGCTGCTCCACCTCTTGAGTCGCCATCCAGTTTGGTAAGGATCATTGCATCAATTTCGAGCCTCTCGTGAAATGCCTCTGCAACATTTACAGCATCCTGACCGGCCATCGAGTCGATCACGAAAAGGGTGTAATGGGGTGAAATAGAATCAGAAATCTTTCGAATCTCATCCATCATTTCTTCATCTACACTCAGTCGGCCAGCTGTATCACAAATCACCACATCGCGACCTAAACGAGTCGCTTCGGCTAGGCCTGCTCTAGCTGTCTCAACTGGATTTCCAGGGTTTGAGAAAACTGGAACATCGATTGAAGTGGCTAAGGTCCGTAACTGTTCTACAGCAGCAGGACGCTGGAGATCTGCTCCAATAAGAATTGGGTTTCTCCCCTGAGATTTAAACCATTTGGCGAGTTTTGCCGCCGTAGTAGTCTTACCGACACCCTGAAGGCCAGCTAATAGAACTACAGTAGGTGGCTTCGCCGCATAGGAGAAGCTAATGGTATCTCCACCTAAAACATCAACCAACTGGTCATTCACGCATTTAATTACTTGCTGTGCAGGGTTTAGTGCTCTGTGAATCTCAGATTCTATGCATCTTTGCTTGACTGCTAGTTGAAACTCTTTTACGACCCCTAGATTTACGTCAGCTTCCAACAAAGCCACTCTTACTTCACCTAGTACTTCGTCTATATCCCCCTCAGTAAGTCGGCCTTTGCTTCTAAGGCGACCAAAGATACTTGAAAGACTGTCGGATAAGATTTCGAACACTTCTACCCCAAATTGTCACTGTGGACGTCATAACACATAGCCGCGTATACTCTATTGCTTTGTTTCGAATAAAGCATCCACGAAACTGCCAACATCAAATGGAACTAAATCTTCGACTCCTTCTCCGATACCGACAAGCTTTATAGGGATGCCTAATTGCTCTTGAATCGCAAAAATAATTCCGCCTCTCGAGGATCCATCTAGCTTTGTTAAAATAATCCCTGTTACGTCAACCGCTTCAGCAAACTGAGAGGCCTGAACCAAACCATTTTGACCCGTTGTTGAATCTATAACCAGAAGAATTTCGTTTACAGTTCCAGGTCCTTTGCCTGCAACCCTTTGGATTTTGGAAAGTTCCTCCATCAGATTCTTCTTCGTGTGCAATCTTCCTGCTGTATCAGCAATCACTAGGGGGACTCCTCGCGCATGAGCATATTCCGTAGCATCAAAAATAACTGAGCTTGGATCTGCCCCTTCGGCTCCTTTCACAAGATGAACTTCTGCCTGTTCAGCCCAGAATTCTAATTGCTCTGAAGCTGCTGCGCGGAATGTGTCGCCTGCCGCTAGTACAACTGTGTTCCCTGCACTATGCAACCTATGAGCTAGCTTTCCTATCGTTGTTGTTTTCCCCACACCGTTAGTTCCTACAAGCAACCAGACCGCTGGATTGCCATCCAAATCGAGTGATAATTCAAAGCCCGACAAAACTTCCTTAAGCTGGTTTTTCAAAATCTCAGTCAGTTCATCCAAGGTAGTTATCTTCTCACCTCTAGCTTTCTCCCTTAAAGCCTCGACAATTTGCAAACTAGGTCTTACACCTAGATCAGCACTAATTAATGTTTCTTCAATCTCTTGCCAAATAGAGTCATCAAGTGAGCGGCTTAGTGCTGACTTTCCGAATAAAGAGAATTTCTTCCGAGTGTTGCTTAATTTGCTCGATAAATTGACCATTGGCCCTGCTTATTAGTTGCTTCCCAGAGTTCCTAAAATAACCTTGAAAAAAGCTTCCTCTCCGTTTCGAATTACCCCTATCTCGACTTCGGTCCCAGGTGAGCTTATCCGTATCTTGGCTGCAAGTTCAGACATCCCAAGGATTGGGGACCCATCTACTGAGACAACCAAATCACCTGGCATTAGCCCCCCATTCCATGCTGGGCTGTCTTCAACAACATCTATGATAAGAGCACCTGCACGACCTAAAGCAGGGTTTTGTCCGCTGACGCCTAAAAACCCTACGTCGAGTGATTCACCATTAACTATCCGGTCAGCTACCAAAAGAATAGTGTCGCTCGGTATGGCAAATCCGACTCCTAGGTTCCCAGAAACTATTCCGTCTGTCCGAATAGACGTGTTCATTCCGACAACTCGACCTTGTCTGTCAGCTAATGCTCCTCCGGAGTTGCCAGGGTTTATTGGTGCATCAGTTTGTATCATTTCCACAATTGTTGGACTTCCGTCAATTACGTTGGCATGTGGCACGGCCCGGTTTACCGCTGAGACGATGCCAGCAGTCACACTTTGCTCGAGGCCAAACGGACTCCCAATCGCAACTGCGAGCTGACCTACTTGGACAGTGTCAGAAAGAGCAAAATCAGCTTCCTCGAAAAGTACTTCTCCGTCGATTTGAACAATTGCTATATCGACATTTGGATCTGAACCCAAAACTATACCTTCGGCCCTAGTCCCATCTGCAAGCCGGATCTCTACTGTTCGAGCACCATTTACAACATGGGCATTAGTAACCACTCTCCCGGAAGAGTCAAGGATAATTCCACTTCCGGTTCCGGTGGAAGTATCGATTCGAACAACTGACGGTGAAACTGCTAGAGCCACAGCAGTAACAGGCTCTAAATTCTCGCTAAGAATTGAAGGACTCTGCTGTGAGAGCGGAGCTACTTCGTCTTGTTGGCCTTGTTCGCTTTCGGGAGGAGTGCTATCTACAAGCGCTTCACTTTCAGGTTCATCACTAGAAGTTGTAGCTTGTTCAATGGTCGACTCTTCGGACTCAACCCAGCCATAAATACCTATCAAGACTCCGCCAAGAATGAGTACAAGAGCTATAAACATTATAAAGATTGGCCTATTAAGAAAATGATTCTTTCTTGGATCTCTTGAGGTGCTCTCAGCTATCTCAATAATGCTCTCTTTCGAAATCTTATCTAAGTCATCATTTGAGAAAACATTGGCATAAGAGTCCACTTCATAATCAAATCGGGGGAAATTGGGATCTCTAAATTTTTTATCAGGTTGAGAGATCTGCTCATTTGAAGGCTCCCCTTCTCCGTCCGGCTTTCTATACGCGCCATGGAAGTTCGGTGCTAAATCTTCTGAGTCATTCTCGTTAGGCATGTTCTATAAATAAGGATCGGTGCGAAATAATAATTAGCTGATAAACAAACAGCTGTACCGCTCTCATTCTAGCTGCCAATTCTCCCACTCGGCATTAGGGGTTTAATCAGCTTGGGATATCTTGGGTCCCATCGTTAACTTAGTGAGACTTCCTTGTGGGTCTCAATTAGAGTGGGTTCCTGTGCTGGCTTTTCACTTAAAACCCTTGTGGAACCTCCTGGCTGCATCGTCACTCCATAAACACAATCAGCAGCTTCCATAGTCCGCTTTTGGTGGCTCACTATAATTAGCTGTGCCTCATCGCGGAACTCTCGGATCAGTTGGAGAAAACGTTGAAGGTTTACGTCATCGAGAGCTGCTTCGACTTCATCTAATACATAAAAAGGTGATGGGCGGCTTCGGAAAATTGAAAACAAGAAAGCAAGAGACGTTAGCGAGCGCTCCCCTCCAGATAACAGGGAAAGTTTTTTAACATTTTTCCCTGAAGGCTTTGCTTCAATCTCGATACCTGTTTCAAGAAGATTATTTGGCTCTGTCAGCTTAAGACTGCCGACCCCTCCCGGAAAGAGAGATGAAAACAGAAGTTCGAAGTTAGCTGCCACATCAGAAAATGCTGACGAGAAGACAGCCATAATTTCTTTATCGATGGCTCGGATTACCTTGTTAAGCTCTCTTCTAGACTCCTTAACATCCTCCAATTGTTCGACAAGAAACTCATACCGGCTATGAAGAGCTTCAAACTCTTCAAGAGCGAGGGGATTAACTGGCCCCATTATCTTTAGCTCTCGTTCGAGTTCCCTAACTCGCCCCTTTGGAGTTACGCCTTCGAGTTCTGGGCAATCCGTGCTCACTGCGACACCGGGCTCACAATCATGGTCTCGCCTGAGAGCATCGATTGCTGCTTCTAATTTAAGCGTAGATTCTGCCTCTTGAAGTTCTGACCGGTGAATCCCTTCGCGAACTTTCGCTAATTCTGCCTCAGCTTTAGATCGTGCTTTTCTAAAAGTATCGAGCTGCCCTACTGCTGCTTGTGCTGCTGCGGACTGCTCTTGGCGAATTCTCCTCAATTCCCTTAATTCATCTTCTACTAAGGAAGACTTTTGCTCGACTATCGAGCGAAGAACCTCGGCTAAACGAAGTTTTCTCTCGAGATGAACTCGTCGATTTTCAGCATCAGACCGTTCAACCGCATACCCATCCAAGCGCTTATTAATATCCTCTAGACGGTTTTCAAGAAATTGCTTTCTCTCCTCATTTGCAGCTACCTGTGTTTCGATATTCGTTCTTCGTTCGCCAAGCTCAATAGCTTTTCGATCTAATTCTTTCCCAGCCTTTTCTGCAATCTTGCTTCGTTCTATGACTTCGCTTTCGAATGTCTCTAATTCTGGTAAACCATGGGAAAGTTCTTCCTGCATGCGAACTTGTTCTTTAAGTGAACCAATAGTTTCCGCACCCTGAAGCTCTAATCCTTCGATTTCTACCCGCAGAGCACGAAGATCGCTTTCAGTTCTTGAGTGCGCGTCTTTTATTTCTTGGTAATCTCTTTCTGTCATCTTCAACTGGCTACGGCAATTCTCAAGCGCCCGCTCAGCTTCATTTCGAATGCGCTTGCAATCATTCTGTGTCTTCTCGAGTTCACGAACTGTCGCAATTGACTCTTCTGACTGGGAAAGGGCTTCTTCCAACGCACTCCCAGTTGCGGCCGTTCCTGTTGTTCCTACTCGCCAACCATCTGGAGCGAACCTATCCCCATCGCGCGTTACAAATACACCTTTCGGATTTGAGGTCGCCATCGCAACGCCAGAAGCCCAGTCGTCTACTACATCGATCTCTTCAAGTAGATTATCAAGCAAACGCTCTACTGACGGTATTGAGGAGCGCACATGGGCTCTTAATGTTCCGCCTATGCCGGACTCCAGCTGTGTCCCAGCAGTAATTACTCCCCCTGAAAGCTGTTCTGAACGAAGCGCTTCCAAAGCTCGTCTTGCTATGTCAAAATCCTGAACAACTACTGAGGCGAAGCTAGATCCGATTGCAGCTTCGAGGGCAGCTTCCCACCCTTCATCAATTTCGATAAGTTCCAAAAGAGTGCCGATGACTCCTTCTAGCTCAGAGAGTTCTTCTAGCCCACTTGATTTTCGAGCTTGATCTAATGCTTCCGACAATGCATCAGCTCTAGAGACCCATGCTTTGCTTTCTAATCTTGCTTCAGCAAGAAGGTCTTCGGTTTTTTTCCATTCTCCTTCAGCTGTCAATAAAGATTCGACTAAGGCCTCAATCTCTTTAGCTAACTGGTTCTTTTGGTCGTCAATAGTTAACATTTTTTTAACTAATTCACCCAACAAGCCGGCTCGATTTTTTTCATCTTCAGTAAGAGAGGAAATTTTAAGGTGCAACTGATTACGATTAATCTCAAGCATTTCAATTGAGCTGCTTATTGCTGCCAACTTTCCTCGGGCCTCAGCTGCTTCAACTCCATTTGGCGAGATATCTTCAAATAGTTTCTGCTGGTACTCGTTTCTTTCCAGTTGGAGGTGTTTCTCAGCTTCGGCAACTTCCAATGTGGATGGCTCTAAAAGCTTGGCTTTTACGTATGTTTCCTGTAGCTCTTCGAGAAGCCTTGCCGCTTCAGCTTCCAAAGTTTCTACAACTCCTCCATCCAAGCGACGATCAAGGTCACGTTCCACCCCAGAGATTCGTTCTGAAAGTAAAGCTTTCAACCCTTTTGCTCGCTCTCTCAAACCTTCTGCGACAGCTAGTTGATCACTAGCTTCAGTTGTACCTGTTGAAGCTAGTTGATCTTCTGCAGTTTCTATATCAGAATCAAGTGTGGCCAGCTCTGACCGGAGATCTCTTTCAGAAACCCCTTGCTCCTGGCGGCCTGCTTGAATAGCATTGATCGCTTCGCGTAACGACCTTATCTCTTTACCGGCTAAATGGATCTGCAAGGCACTTAGTTCTGATGCTAAAGTTCCATGTGTTCGAGCGGCTTCAGCTTGTCGTTCTAGAGGCTTTAATTGCCGTTTCACTTCTCGAACTAGATCTTGCAACCGAGTTAAATTTTCTTCAGAGGCTTTGAGCCGGCGCTGAGATTTCTCTTTACGCCTTCTATATTTTAAGATTCCAGCAGCTTCCTCAATAATGGTCCTTCGCTCTTCCGGCTTTGCATTGAGGACAGCATCTATCTGTCCTTGTGAAACAATGACGTGCTGATGACGGCCAACACCTGTGTCACTGAGAAGTTCTTGAATATCCAAAAGTCTGCACGGGACCTCATTCATGGAATATTCACTCTCTCCGTCCCTAAATAGCGTTCGCTTTATGGTCACTTCCTCAAAATCGATAGGAAGCATTCTGGCTGCATTGTCAATTGTTAGAGCTACTTCTGCTCTTCCTAATGCCGCCCTCTTTGCGGTACCGGCGAAAATTACATCATCCATCTTCTGTGAACGAACGGAGGCAGGTGCTTGGGCTCCAAGCACCCAAGCAATTGCATCTACAACATTTGACTTACCGCTTCCGTTTGGACCAACAACTACGGCTACACCTGGCTCAAAATCTAGAACAGTAGAATCTGCAAAGGACTTAAATCCCTTTAATGTCATTGATTTCAGGAACACAGGGAGAACATAGTCGCTGTAGAGACAAATTACACGTTTGTAACTTTATTTTTTGCCAAATTTAAACTTGACTCTGCTCGCAATAATAAGTCCACTCACCGCCAAATTTGGATCGTGCAATTGGTTTTCGCGACCTGGGACTTAATTCTCCTTGCTTCTGGTATACCGAATGATGGTCCTGAAACGAACCAGGTTCCCCGGTTATCCCAACAAAGAAGCTGCCATCAATACTTGATCCCCCATATTTGACAGCATCATAAAGGGTCTGCACCATGGATTGCCATAGTCGACGGACCTCGTTTGTTGTTAATGAATCCGACAACCTGTCATAGCGAAGCCCCGCTTCAAATAAAATTTCGTCCGCATACATTGGCCCAACCCCTACAAGAAAGGCTTGGTCCATAAGTAGTGTCTTAAGTTTTACTTTGTGTGAATGGAGCCGATACGCAAAATCGCCCCACGTAACAGGGTTATCTATCGGATCGATCCCAAGCTCTAGAAGTTCAGGCCTGTCTTCAAGAATATTTTCTGTTTCATGAAAAGAAACAGTCGCATCAGCGTTGTTATCAACGAGTCTCAACTGACCCTGTTGAGTAAAGGCAATAATAATACCGGTTCGAGAATTTTCTTCTTCTTTATTAGGGACTCTCAACATTTGCCCGCCAGTACCAAGCCCGAAAAGTAAACTAAGCTCATTTGAAAAGTCAATGCATATCAGCATCCCAATCCTTCTGACAGATACCACTTTCTCTTGGTCGAAGCTCTTTTCAATAAGTGGTTTATTACTTGTCCCACCCGCTATACGGGCTATTTTCACTTCGATATTTTTTACTTTTCTCCCGACACAATCTCTGTCAAGGTCTCTTCGGATAGTTTCAATTTCAGGGAGTTCAATCATCTTTTCCTCTGGGAATATTGATTTACAGCATCTTATCGGTATTGAGTTCTTCTTCATCCATAAGAAGGTCTAATGCCTGCTCAGCGGCGAATTGCATAGCTTCTTTTTTGCTTCGGCCTTCACCATGGCCGAGAAATCTCCCATTAATAGAGACATCAACGAAGAACTTCATTTCATGGGCAGGCCCTTCACTATTGAATACGTATTCAGGAGAGGCCGAGAAGTACTGTCCCGCTAACGCCTGCAAGCGACTCTTTGCATCCTCGTTATTTCTTCTTGAATTCTCTTTAATACGGTCACCCAGCAGTCTAAGGACAAGATCTTCCGCAGCTTCCCAACCTCCGTCTAAGAAAGTTGCGCCGATGATTGCCTCCATAGCATCTTCCAGCATCGACGGAGGTATGGCGTTATCTGATGCCATTTGGCCTTTGCCTAGTCTTAGACATGAGCCGACCCCGATCTCTTCTGCAAGTTGGGAAAGACTGGATGAACTCACCACGAGCGCCCTGAGCTGGCTAAGTTTTCCTTCTGATAACTCAGGATATTGATTGTAGATATAACGGGTTACTGCCATACCCAAAACAGCGTCTCCAAGGAACTCAAGACGTTCGTTTGATGGACTCCCTACGTTCTCAGCACACCATGAACTATGCGTTAGCGCGACCTGCAAAAGTTCAACATCTTGGAACTTGTATTGCAGTTTCTCAGATAAGACATGAAGTTTGTCTTGCGGCAATACTGTCAACCTAACCGCGAATTGACATAGTCAACGGCATCACGGACGCTTTTCAGCTCTTCCAGATCTTCATCGTCGATTCTAAAGTCAATTGACCGCTCAGAAAGCTCTTCTTCAATCGCCTCAACTAGTTCAATCAATGCGAGAGAGTCGGCATCAAGATCGTCACGGAAGGAGTCTCCTTCCTGGATAGAAGAAGGCTCCATCTCAAGTATCTCCCCAAGACGGTCTTTTACTAATTTTAGGATTTCATCTCGACCCAAAGGGTCTCCTTGTATGTGTGTTTCTGCGGGCATTTTGAATCTTTCATTCTCGAATTGTCTTAATTCTAGCGATAGATGGAGTTTCGTGGAGTTCTTAGGTACAGAAATTTTTTACCGTTTAATCACGTGCTCTAGATGCTCGACATGCTTATCAATAGATAATTCATACGCAGCGGATATTGCATTGAAGATTGCTTTCGGACCCGAGGAACCGTGGCTAACCATAGCTACACCTTTAATTCCTAGAAGTATCGCTCCCCCAACAGATTCGGGGTCGAGTCTTTCATACAATGGCATCAGCGATGGCGCCAGCAAGCTCGCCCCTTCCTTTGCTTGTGAACTTGAGGAGAAAACATCTAAGAGCGCACCTACGATAGCCTTCGCAGTTCCCTCAAGTGTCTTTAGGGCTACGTTTCCTGTGAATCCATCAGTAACAACTACGTCGATATCCGGATTCATTAAATCCCTTCCCTCTACATTTCCAATAAATTCTCCGGAGCATCTCATTTGCCAATGGTGATCATTCAAAAGTTTGAATGCTTCTTTGATCAGAGGGGATCCTTTGCCGGGTTCCTCCCCGATTGAAAGTAAGCCTATCTTTGGCTTATCGGTGTTAAACCTGTCTCTTGCGTAGACTGCACCCATTTCAGCGAATTGAACCAGCCATTCTGGGTTGCATTCAGCATTCGCTCCGGAATCTAAAAGAATGTTTGGATTAGGTCTTCCTAGAACTGGAATTGGAGTCGCTATTGCAGGTCTCGAAACTCCACGTATTCTCCCTATTTTGAGTAAGGCAGAAGCCATAGTTGCTCCAGTGTTACCAGCGCTAATCATCGCCAAAGCCTCACCATCACGGACAGCTTCAGCAGATCGAACAAGCGAGGAATCTTTCTTCTTGCGGACAGCTGTTGCTGGGTCTTCGCCCATTCCTATGACTTCGGAAGCAAATTTTGTAGGAATATCTGAAATGTCTGATAAAGCGTCAGGGTGCCCTACAAGCAATACAGGTATTCCTGCTTCGGCAGCTAATTCTGCACCCTTTATAATTTCAGAAGGTGCGTTATCCCCACCCATTGCATCTACTGCTACTGGAAGGCCATTAGGGTCCATTTGAGAACCAGTATTTCCTAATTGAGATCCAGCGCTTCGCGGCCATCATACCAACCGCAATTTCCGCAAACATGATGCGGCCGTTTGGCTGCTGCACAACGGGGGCATTTATTCAAAGTTGGGGCGGATAGTTTCCATGCGGAACTTCGTCTACTCCGAGATTTAGCCTTTGATG
>CETH01184485.1_pt1 | contig 11059 bp, 6 predicted proteins | sample 361461 | NCBI WGS metagenome assembly CETH01 (sample SAMEA2622695, study PRJEB7988) | marine metagenome | isolation source: saline water (ENVO:00002010), including
GATCCAATAACTTCTCAAACTGTAAGTAATTATACCATTCCTGGAGTCTCGATCAATGAGGTGACATTAATGGATAATTTGCGCACAGTTCATTTACATGTGTCCGATTTGTCATTAGATAATGACTATACAATGTATATCATTGGTATTAAAGATGATTCACAGCCTCCCAATACCCAAGTCACACATTCTTGCCAAATAGATATGCCTGAACCACTTCAATTTCCTTTAAGAATTAATAATGCTGGTGGAGAATATAATAATTATGTAAATGATCAATTGTGGTCCTCTTCTGTGGAATATGGTCACATGAATGGAAATTACCAGTCTACTGAGGAAGATATAGAGGATACAGATCTAGATCAATTGTACCGTGAAAGTTTGAATCGTGTAGTCTCTTATAAAGTAAGAGTACCAAGAGGTATATATTCTGTTAATATAAAATTATCCGAAAATTATTATAATGAGGCTGGAGATCGTTCTTTTGACATTTTTGTTGAAGATTCTATATGGGTTTCTAATATTGATATCTATTCTCTTGTTGGTATGCATAGCGCTTTAGATACTACTTTAAATGGAATAATAGTGGATGATGGTATTTTAGATTTGTATTTTTCTGCAGTGAGTTATGGTGAGGGTTATGAATACGCAGGTCCGGTCTTAAGTGGACTAGAAATAAATCTAATGGAGGCACTTTCTATCCATACCTCAGATCTTACTGAATTTGCACTTTTAAGTGTGTATCCAAACCCGTTTAATAATAAGCTAACAATTCCCATTGAGCTAAAAAAGCATGAGTTAGTTAGTGTTGAAGTTTTTAATATTAATGGCCAATTAATTGAAAATATTTATGATGGATTATTACAGGCTGGTAAACATAATTTAATTTGGAATGCGCAGAATGTATCTAGTGGGTTATATATTATTCAAACTAGAGTCAACAATAAGATCAAATATGAAAAAACAATTTTACTTAAATAATTTATTTTACATTGCCTTTTTTATCACGGTTTTATCCTCAAAACCATATAAAGGTGGAGAATTAAGAACTGAAGATTCATTTCGGTACGGTAGATTTGAAGTTAGAATGAAATCCGCTCATGGCAATGGAGTCGTAAGCTCATTTTTCACCTATAGAGATTTTTGGGAAGAAGGTTTAACAAGCAATAGCCATTGGAATGAGATTGATTTTGAATGGCTTGGGAATTATGATGATAAAGTGCAAACCAATTTAATAATTCAAAACACGTGGGATCTTCCTGAGCTTGTAGATTTGGATGTAAATCCTCATGATGATTTTCATACTTATGCGATTGAATGGACACCAGTAAATGTAAATTTTTTTATTGATGATCAATTAATTCGGTCCGTTACCAATTTTTATACAGATTCATTATATCATTACCAAAAACTGATGATGAATATTTGGCAGCCAACATATGAAGATTGGGTTGGCGAATTCGACTCTAGTATTTTACCTGTATATGCATTTTATGATTGGGTTAAATATTATGCCTATGTTCCAAATTCAGGTAATGCTGGAACAGATAATGATTTTATTTTGTTGTGGACAGATGAGTTTGATTATTATGATGCTTCTCGGTGGGATAAAGCAAATCATACCTGGGATGGAAATAATTGTGACCTTATTTATTCTAATGTTGTATTTGAGTACGGATATTTAATTTTATGTTTAACAACTTCGTCAAATACAGGGTATAATGGAGATCCACTTGAGGTTCAGTTAGATCCCTTGCCAAATACTATTTCCATTGGTGCTCCCTTTCCTAATCCTTTTAATAATAACGTTGTGTTTCCTATCTATGGTATAGAATCTGGCTTTGCAGAATATTCTATTTATGATATTACAGGAAAAAAAATAAGGTCTGAAAAAAGTTTAGTTATAGATAGAGGAGCCAATAATGTTTTTTGGGATGGAAGAGGTAAAAATGGTAAAGAAGTTTCTTCAGGTACTTACTTTTTTCAAATAAAAAATAAAGATTACATTGAGATAAAGAAGGTTGCCTTTTTAAAATAATTTTTTTTCATTTATAAACATTAATACTTTATTAAAATAAAATTCTTAAAGGAAAAATAGTCATGAAATATTTTTTAAGCATAGTTGTATTACTTTGCAATTTTTTATTTTCTAATGATATTCGTGTAGATCAATATCAGCTAGAGAATGGTATGACTGTAATGCTAAATGAAGATATGGAAGCATCTGGGGTTTACGGTGTGGTAATTGTGAAAGGAGGTGGGAAGCAAGACCCTGCGGATGCTACGGGAATTGCTCATTATCTTGAGCATATGCTTTTTAAAGGAACGACTGAATTAGGTACAGTAGATTATAAAAAGGAAAAAGTTTATCTAGATAGTATAGCCCTTTTTTATGATAATCTAAGTCTAACAAAATCGGAGGATAAAAGATTAGAGATTCAGAAAAAAATTAATGAACTAAATCTTAAAGCTTCAGAATATGCAATCCCTAATGAATTTGATAGAATTTTAGAAGGAATGGGTGGGACAGGAATTAATGCTTTTACAAATAACGATGTTATTGCTTATTTTAATCAGTTTCCACCGCATCAAATGAATAAATGGCTGGAGGTAAACAGCCATAGGTTTAAAAATCCAGTTTTTAGATTGTTCCAATCTGAGTTGGAAGTAGTATATGAAGAAAAAAACAGGGCAATGGACAACCCTTTTAGAAAGCTAATAGAGGAATACTTTGAATATTTTTGGAAGAAACATCCCTATGGACAACAGACTGTAATTGGAACGGTAGATCATTTAAAAAATCCTTCCCTTACAAAAATGCGGGAGTATTATGATAAATATTACATCGCTAATAACATGTACTTACTTTTAGCAGGAAACTTTAATGCAGAGAATGTTAAATCTCAAATAGAAGCTACTTTTGGACTTCTCAAATCAGGGCCTAATCCAGAATTTGTAAGTGTTGATGAAGATCCTTTTGATGGTAGAGAAGTAGTGAAAAATAGACTCACACCTGTGCGTTTTGGTATTTTAGGATTTAGAGTCCCACCTAACAGTCATGTGGACACGGAAAAAATTCAGGTCATAAAGAACCTTTTGAACAATAGATCTTCTACAGGGCTACTAGATAGATTAAGCATAGAAAACAAATTGACTTCTTCATCGGCTATTGATGGATTTGGTGGGGCAGACCATGGATCCATGGCATTTATTTTTATACCAAAGTTAGTATTCCAAACTTTTAGAGGTGCTGAGAATCAAGTTCTTGGGCAAATAGAGAAAATTAAACAGGGGGACTTTAGTGAAGAATTTTTAGAATCCGTTAAGCTTTCCATGATTCAGGACTATGAAACGGGGCTTGAAAATGTGAGTAATCGTCTCTCGTATGCTCTTGAAGTTGTGAATTACAAAAAGACTTGGGAAGATATTTTTAATTATCCTAAAACTATTGAATTGATAAAAAAAGAGGATGTAGTCAAAGTCGCAAACAAGTATTTCAATGATAATTACTTGGTATATCAATCTAGGATGGGCTTTCCTAAAAAAGTCAAATTAGACAAACCTCCCTTTAAGGCGATAAAGGCAAAAAATTCTGAGACAGTATCTGCATATCGAAAGAAAATAGAGGACCTTTCAGAAGATCAAATTGAATTTAATTTTGTTGATCTTGAAAAAGATATGATTTATGAAGAGATAAGCAATAATTATCATTTGTATCATAATACGAATCCAAAGAATTCAATTTTCACTATGAAAATTGAATTCGGTATAGGAACTAAAGAGGATCCAACATTACAATATGCTGTTGAGTTGGGTAATATGATAGGAAATGAAAAATATACTTTTAACGTACTAAAAGAAGAATTACAAAAGATTGGAGCGACCATTAATTTTTTTAGTTCAGGAGATTATTTTGGCTTGGATATTAAAGGCTTTGATAAAAATTTTCAAAAAACAATGAGTATGACTAGTGAATTTTTGAAGACTATGAAGGTAAGAAAAGAAGATAAAAAGAAAATGAAAAAGCTGATTCAGGGTAGTACTCTGGAAAGAAGATTTGAAGGCAGAAATGCATCAACAAAAGGTAATGCCCTTAGAGATTATGCTTTATGGGGTCAAAACTCTAATTTTCTTAAACGATCTACAATCCAGGAAGTCAAAAAAATGGATACAGAATTTTTGTTAGAAAAAATTTCATCTGCAATGAAAGTTGAAACAACGGTGTTTTTCACAGGGACATTAGATTTTAATGAAGTGAAGAATTCTGTAAAGAAAAACCTAATTCTCAATAAACAATTAAAAAAGTCATTATCTCCAATTGTTTATGAACAACAGCTTAAAGGTAAAAATACTATTTATTTTTATAATGATAAAAAAGCTGTTCAGAGTCAAATTCATATTCTTATACCTGGATCACAGATGGAATTAAATGAAAGACTAACTTCGAGAACTTTTAACAAATACTTTGGAAGTGGCATGAGCGCTTTAGTTTTTCAGGAAATAAGAGAATTTAGATCTCTTGCCTATTCGGCATATGGCATATACCAAGCTCCATGGTATTTAGATGGTAAAGGATATTTCAGGGGTTATATAGGAACTCAAACAGATAAAACGGTTGATGCGATAGGCGCTTATCTTGAACTTTTAAAAGATATGCCTGAAAAACCTTTAAGAATTGAAGGTATTAAATCTGGGTTATTGCAATCCCTTGTTACTTCAAAGCCTAATTTCAGATCTTTAGCTCTGACTGGAAGAAATTGGAAAAAACAAGGGTATGCTGGAAATCCTAATCAGTTATACAAAAATAATTATGAATCTGTAGAATTTCAGAACGTTGTTAATTTTTATGAGGATAACCTTAAGGGGAAGCCTTATACAATAGCAATTGTTGGAAATAGGGAAAAAATAGATATGCAAAAACTTGCTGAGTTTGGTCAATTGATTGAAGTTGAGAAAAAAGATATTTTTAATTAATTAAATATTATGCATTGGTTTTTAGTTCCATTTATTTTTAGTATACTTTTTTTTTGTTGTGTTGAAACTGAACAAAATATTGCATCAAATAATGATAGCATAGTAAGCAATGCTAATTGGGATCAAATATGGAATGATGAATTTAATGGAGATGAGCTTGATCCTAGTAAGTGGAATAAGTTGAGTTGGAGACCAGGGTGGGTCAATAATGAACTACAGGCATACACAAATAGAGATACAAATATATTTTTGGAGAATGGGTTTTTAATTCTACAAGGGCTAATAGAGCCTGGATATTCTGGTACAGATTATACTGGTTCTAATTATACTGCCGATTATACTTCAGGAAGAATTAATACAGATAATAAATTTTCAAGGACATATGGACGATTTGATATACGAGCTAAATTGCCAAAAGGAAAAGGGTCTTGGCCTGCGATCTGGATGCTTGGTGAGAGTATCTCATCAATTGGTTGGCCAGCATGTGGAGAGATTGATATTATGGAACACGTTGGTTTTGATAAGGGTATGATCCATGGTTCGGTTCATACTGAAGATTATAATCATATGTATAACACACAAAAATCTGGATCAAAATTTTTAGATACTGCTACAGATTCATTTCATGTTTATTCTCTTGAGTGGAGTCCCTATTATTTACGTTATTTAATTGATGGTGAGTCATTTTTCTTTGTTTATAATGATAGCAATGGAGATAATGGAAAATGGCCATTTAATAATCCTCATTATATTATTTTAAATCTTGCCATTGGTGGAGATTGGGGTGGTGTAGAAGGTGTATCGGTCAGTGCTTTTCCTATGAGGATGTTAATTGATTATGTTAGAGTATATAAACAATCACAAAGTTTTAATGATGTCGAGGTCACATTTCAGGTTGATATGAAAAATGAAAATGTTAGTACTACAGGAATCTGGTTATCTGGAGGCAATATTGGTTCAGGTCAGCCTGGCGGGATTCAAATGGAGCAAATATTAAACTCAAGTGTATGGAAAAGGACTTTGATATTACCACCTAATTCTAATTATACTTTTAAGTATCGAAATGGATATTATCCAAACTCTTGGGAAGGCGGCTGGGAGATCTTGGATGCTAGTTGTAGTGTAAGTGATTATAATGATAGGTTTTTATCAATTGGTGAAAATGATACCACACTTGTTCCTGTTTGTTTTGGAGGTTGTTTTATATGCGACTAATTATTGCTTTTATATTTTCATTGTATTTAATCTTTGCTCAAGGGTTTCTTCACAATGTAAATGGTGATATTGTAGAAGGTAATGGTGAGCCTATCCTACTTAGAGGTTTTGGACTAGGAGGTTGGCTTGTCCCTGAGGGTTATATGCTTCATAATCAGGCCTGGATTGCTGGATTTGAGTCTCCAACAGAAATTGAGGATCATATTGAGAATTTAATAGGTGAGGAAGCAGCAGAAGATTTTTGGAATTTATACAGAACTAATTATGTCGCTCAGGCTGATATAGAGCAAATCGCAGAGTGGGGTTTTAATCATATTAGAGTTCCATTCCATTATAAACAATTTTATGATTCAACGGGAACGGAAACACCTATAGGATACGCAATTATAGATGAGCTTATAAGTTGGTGTGAACCTTATAATATGTATATTATACTAGATATGCATTGTGCACCAGGTGGCCAGAATGGAGGTCCTATAAGTGACAGTGACGGGACTGCTCGCTTGTGGTTAGAAGAGAGTAACAAAGAGCTTACTATACAAATCTGGAAAGAAATTGCTAGCTATTATGCCGATAATACATTAATTGGTGGGTATGATTTAATTAATGAGCCTGTATTACCTGGCGGTGTCACATTGGAAGAGTTTAAGCAGCTATACATAGATATAACGAACGCGATTAGAGAAGTGGATAATAATCATCTTCTTTTCATTGAAGGGAATTGGTATGGAACTGATTTTGCTGGGCTTACACCTCCATGGGATGAAAATATGTCTTACTCATTTCATAAATATTGGGGGCAGACCGATCTTTCAACAATTCAATCCTATATAAATATGAGAAATAACTACGGTGTACCTCTATGGATGGGAGAATCTGGAGAAAATTCAAATCATTGGTATTATGAGGTTTTTAAATTATTAGAAGAAAATAATATTGGATGGAATTTTTGGACGCATAAAAAGGTTGATAAAATTACCAGCCCATTTTCAGCTTATGTTAGTCCTCAGTATCAAATTGTCATTGATTATCTATCAGGAAATTCTGCACAGCCTACTCCTGATATTGCGGGGATCGGTTTAACGAGCTTTGCAAATAGTTTAAAAATTGAAAATTGTTTAACGCGGCGTGGGGTAGTAGCTGCATTGACGGATTCAGAGTATGGAGAGGTTACAAAGCCTTATGTCCCGCATGCTATTCCAGGAACTATTCCTGCGGCTTACTATGATATTGGCGCACGGGGTCTTTCTTATAGCGATAGCGACTATTGGAATGATGGCGATGGAGGATATAATGATGGATGGGTTTTTAGAAATGACGGGGTTGATGTTGAGGGAAGTGACAATTTAAATATTCCCTACACCGTTGGTTGGACAGAGGCAGGAGAATGGCTAGGATACACTATTCAAGATGTGACTCCTGGGACATATAATGTGACATTTAGTGTTTCTGCTCCAGAAGCAGGAGGAATATTTTATGCTCAATTAAGCGGCCAAAATCTTGGCGTCATAGACGTGCCAGCTACAGGAGGATGGTATAATTGGGATGACATCCCTGCACAGACTGTCGCTATAGATGAAGGTGAAAAATTTTTAAAAATACAAATTGTACAAGCAGGGTTTAATATACAAAGCATATGGTTTGAGCCTACGATGAGCGTAAAAAATGATAATATAAATCCAAGTATTTTTCAATTAGGGAAGCCCTATCCTAATCCATTTAATCCTTTTGTGAATATGGATATTTCAGTAAGCAAACCAGATATTTACAATATTTCAATTTATAATATTAAAGGTGAATTGATTAATGATTGGAAAACTAATTTTTTAGAAAGTGGGAATTACAATTTTACATGGAATGCTTTAGATGCTAATGGTAACCAAATGCCAAGCGGATTATTTTTTATTAGTGTTAATAGCCAAAAAATTACCAAACAAAAAAAAGTTATATTATTAAGGTGAAGATTTAATTGTATTATTTTGATTAAAATGATTAAAATAGTCAATTAGGAACTAATGTATTTCTATAAGGTATAAAGAATTAATTATGAGAGTATATAATATGAGATTATCAATACAGTTTTTTATTATTAGTTTTTTGGTTTTTCTAGCGGGGTGTTCTAAAGACCTTGAGCCAGTGGGGTTATCTGATGCTGAAATTATACAAATGATCCAGAGTTCGGAAATGGTTGAAATTTCAATGAGCGATCTACCAATACAATCTCAAACATTAGTAGAGCAAGACTATTATGATTATATGGATGTAGCGACTAAGAGAGCATCTGGTTTAGGATATGAGGTTGAACTTGCAGGAATGGGTCACCGATTGGGTTTACGTAATGAAGTATACTTTAATTTAGAAGGACGGAAATTAGATCCTAATGATTGGGGTGATAAACGCGGATGGGATAGAGATGGTTACGATAGGGGATTTGGTGTTAATTCAGAACAAGACTGGAGATGTTTTGATCTTATCTTACCAATAACCTTTGAAATGCCTGATGGATCTGCTATCATTGTTGAGAGTGATGATGAAGATGGCTGGGCACAAATTAAATCTTGGTATGAGGAAAATCCTGATTCGCAGGAGAGGCCCTTAATGCAATTCCCAGTAGTGGCTTTTTATGAGGATGAATCGATTACCCTTAACAGTTCTGAAGAACTTAGGGATGCATATTCTAGATGTCGTTTAGAAAGAGATAAAAATGATTGGAGAAGGAGTCGTGGTTGTTTTTCTCTTGTTTATCCTGTGACTTTTATAATGCCTGATGGTTCTACAATGGATGTTACAAATGATGATGAGAGTGGTTGGGCTAATTTAAAGAATTGGTATGCTGAAAATACTGGCTATGAAGAGGTTATGCCTGAAATTAATTATCCTGTTGATATTGTATATGAAACCGAAAATGGTGACTCAACAGTTACTTTAAATACTGCAGAAGAAATGGAACTAGCAAAACGTGAGTGTTGGGGAGATTGGGAAGATGGCGATGAATCAGGCGGGGAAGATGATTGGGGAGAAAATGAAGACAATGAACTAGAATGTTTTTCTCTTGTTTATCCTGTAACTTTTATAATGCCTGATGGTTCTTTGTTTACTTTATCAGAGGAAGCTGATTGGCGGAATCTAGAGCTTTGGTATGAACAAAATAATGAGGTTGAAGCTGAACCAGTCTACCAGTTTCCTGTTGATATTGTATATGAAACCGAAGATGGTCAGAATACAGTAACTATTAATAATCAAGAAGAAATGGAAACAGCAGAGGAAGAATGTTGGGGTGATGATGAGTAAAATACAAATCTAAAAATTTTGTCTATATAATATATGTTTTTAAATAGCCTTCTAAGAAGGCTATTTTTTTATATTAAAGTTTGTAATTTATTTTTTCATTTCTTCTTTGATTACTTTTTTTGTTGCTGCCCAGGAGCAGATTTTACATTTTTTTAAATCATGATTTCGTGCAGGGCAATATTCTCTACCAAAAAAGATAATTTGGAGGTGTAGTTTATTCCATAAATTTTTAGACCAAATTTTTTTTAAATCTCGCTCAGTCATTTCTACATTTTTTCCTTTTGATAAACCCCATCTTTTTGCTAGCCTATGAATATGGGTATCAATTGGGAATGCAGGAAATCCATACCATTGCGACATTACTACACTTGCTGTTTTATGTCCTACTCCAGCTAGACTTTCAAGGTATGTCCACTCTCCACGCATTCCACCACCTATAATTAATTGTTCAGCCATTTTTTTAAGATTTTTTGCTTTGGTCGGTGCAAGGCCAATTTCTTTAATAATATTTTGGATAATTTTTACTTCTAATACGGCCATTTTTTCAGGAGTATTAGCCAGCTTAAATAGTTTGGGTGTTACTTGATTTACTTTTTTATCGGTTGTTTGTGCAGAAAGCATTACTGCAACAAGTAAGGTGTATGCGCTTGAATGCTTAAGTGGTATAGGTTGCTTCGGATAAAGGTCATTTAATATTAGGCTTATCTTTTTTGCTTTTGCAATACGATTCATAATTATTATTAGGTTATATTATAGAAGTATAAAAAATTAGTTATACAAGATAAATAAAAATCTAAAAAGTATTAATCAATCCCTTTAGATTTATTATAGAACAAGATAATAAATTAAAATTTTGATGCAAAATAAAAATTGGCCTAAAAAATTATGAATATCTTAAGTCGTTTAGAACAAAAACAAGTTGCTAATGGACTCTATCTATTATTTTCAATCCAATTAATTCTATTTGTTTCAATATTTTTTACTAATAAAGCCAATAATGATGTTTATTATCAATTACTTGCTACAGAAAAAATAATTTCTGATTTTGATTTTTCTTCAGTCCCTCCACATCCAATTGGAATACCAATTATTGCGAGTATTATTTTAAAAATGGGATTTGAGCCTATTATTTTTTTTCAGTGGATAAGTCCAATTTTGATTGGGTTAATATTTTTTTTCATTTTCTTTTCATTGAAAAGCTTAGGGAAAATTGAAGCAGTAATTATTGCTTTTTTAAATTGTACAAATTTATCTTTTTTAAAATCGTTTAATCAATTTAACGCTGAGATCTTAGCTTATTTTTTCATTAGCGTACTTATTTTTTTATGTTCAAAGTTTATTGTTTCAAAGGAGTCTCAGTCTAAGAAAAATATATTTTTTATATTTTTATTTTCGATAGGCACTGTATTAATTAGAGACGCTTTCATATTTTTAGTTATTGGTGCTTTTTCTTTTCTTTATTTTCAATTTGGTAGAAAATATACTAAACAATTATTCATAGCCAGTGTTGCTTTTTTAGCAATTTTTATTCCTAGAATATTTTTTTTTAATGCTGCTAGTCATAATATATATTTTGATT
>CETH01079171.1_pt1 | contig 11058 bp, 8 predicted proteins | sample 361461 | NCBI WGS metagenome assembly CETH01 (sample SAMEA2622695, study PRJEB7988) | marine metagenome | isolation source: saline water (ENVO:00002010), including
ATTTTTATTATAACATTTATATAAATATATTATATATATATAAATGGATAATGTACTTACAAGAGAAATTATTCAAGACAATATTAAACAAATAATTGAAGATTCCAAAAACTTTGGAAATCCTATTAGAAGAGATCAACTAACTTTGTTACGTCTAGATAATATGGGGTTTACTGGTATACAAAATGGCGCTTTTGAAAATCTTGATTTACCTAATTTAAGAGCATTAGGTTTAGGAAGAAATCAAATAAATAATTTACAACCGAATGTATTTAATGGATTAGAACATATCGGTGGCTTATTTCTAAATAATAATGCTATTGTGGATTTACCAGTTGGTGTATTTAACGGCATGAATCATTTAGATGTTTTGAATTTGAGTCATAATCAAATAGAAGTATTACAACCTGGTGTATTTGATAATTTAGAACATTTAGAAGCGATGGACTTACGCCATAATCAAATTTTAGATATACAAAATAATGTATTTAACAATTTAGGAAATTTAGAACAATTAGAATTAGATGGTAATAATATACAAAGAATACATATTGAAACATTGAACCATTTAGAAAATAATAACATAGATGTTTATGGTGTTAACCTAAATGATCCTTGTTATATAGGACAATATAATGATACGGGTTTAATAAGATTAGATTTATCCGACTTATGTGTAGTTTCTGGAGGTAAACAGAAAACAAATAAAAAACAGAAGAAAGCAAATAAAAAACAGAAGAAAGCAAAGAAACAAAAAGGTGGTAAAAAATCCAATAATAAATTAAAGAAAAAATCAAAACAAAAAGGTGGTAAAAAATATAGAAAAAAATCCACTAAGAAATCTAAAAAAAAATCTAGAAAACGTCAATAAATTTATATTTTAATATTTTTATATTTTAATATTTTTAAAAATATAAAAAATAAAGGGTTTAAAGGTGTATAATGTATATAAAGTATAAAAAAATGAGTGAAGGGAAACCACACTTGGGTATTGTAATCGCAGGTCATGTAGATGCTGGTAAATCTACAACTACTGGACATTTATTGTTTGAACTTGGTGGAATCAGTGAGCGTAATATGGAGAAGCTTAAGGAAGAGGCACGTATTATGAAAGACGAAAGTTTCGCTTTCGCATTCTTTATGGATCGCAATAAAGATGAACGAGCACGTGGTGTAACTATTTCTTGTACCACAAAAGAGTTTTTTACAGATAATTACCATTATACTATTATTGATGCTCCAGGACACAAGGATTTTATCAAGAATATGATTAGTGGAGCAAGTCAAGCAGATGCGGCACTTCTACTTGTTCCTGCTGCTGGTTTTGAAGAAACTATTGCAAAAACTGATAGAAAACGTGGTATTATGGAAGGACAGACAAGACAACACGCACGTCTTCTCAATTTGATTGGTGTAGAACAATTGATTGTAGGTGTAAATAAAATGGATGCACCCTCTGTAAATTATAGTGAAGATCGTTTTATTGAGATTAGAGATGAAATGAGGCGTATGATTTCAAAAGCAGGTTATAAGAAAAAATTGCCTGAAATTCCAATTATTCCTATGAGTGGATTCAAAGGTGAAAATCTTACAAAGGTCTCTGAAAAGATGCCTTGGTATAAAGGTTTTGAAGTAGTTAAAAAGGGTAAGACAATTAAAGGTCATACTATTGTTGATGCCTTAACAAATGTTATAAGACCACCTAAACGTCGCCCTGAAAAGCCATTTAGAATGCCTGTTTCTGGTGTATTTAAAATTCGTGGTGTAGGTGATGTTATTACTGGACGTATTGAACAAGGAACACTTCGCCCTAATCAAATGGTTAGATTTTCTCCTTCAGGTGCAACTGGAAAAGCATTTAGTATTGAAATGCATCATAAAAATGTAGAAAGTGCATCTCATGGTGATAATGTTGGTATAAATGTAAAAAATTTGAAAAAAGAAAATATGCCTCATGTGGGTGATGTTATGAGTTTGGCTGATGATAATGTTGGTAGAGCTGTTCTTAGTTTTAAGGCAATTGTTAGTGTTCAAGATCATCCAGGACAACTTTTTTCAGCGAAAAAAGAAGGTAAAGGTGGTTTTACACCAAGCGTTCATGTTAGAACAACAAAATCTCCTTGTCGTCTGGAACAAATTCATTGGAAGATGGGTAAAAGTACTGGAGGTAAATATAAAGAAGAAGATCCTCTCTTTATAGAAAAAGGTGATAACGCCGAAGTTACATTTGTCCCTAAAATGCCATTCTATGTTGAGTCGTTTGGTGATTGTCCTGGTCTTGGACGTATTGCTGTTATGGACTCTAATAATCTTGTTATGTTGGGTAAAATTATGAGCGTTGTTTATAAAGATAATTAAAAAAAATAGTATATAATAGTAATATGAGTTATGAATTAATCTACATTGATTCAAAAACAGAAACTAAAAATATTAATAAATTCATACATAATAAGCAAATAATATTTGATTACAATACTATAAGAAGAAGTGATGATCGTTGGGGTATATTTTTAGCAGATGGTGATGAAATAATTGGCGTGTCTCATATTTATGAAGAAGATGAAAACGGTGTACTCTTCTCAAATATAGTTTATGTACTTATAGATGAACGTTATAGAGGACAAAAACTATGTAGTATGTTAGTGGAAAAAACTTTTAAAGTATTAGAGGAGAAAAATTATGGTGGTGGTGTAATTGAAACTGTTATTGCTGGCGGAATACCAGTGTTAAAATGTTTTTTAAGAGTCGTTAGAAAACTAAAATATAATATATACAGTATTCCTAAAAATAAAGTTGGAGATGTTAATAGAAATAAAATGAAATTAATTACAGCTCAAAAGGCGTTACAAATAGAACAACGCAATTTTGATTTAGATGAATGGCAAATGTTAAGATTTGTGAAAAAAACTAAAAAAATGAAAAAAACAACAAAGAAAAGAAAACAAACTAAAAGAAAATCCTCAAAAAAATCAAAAAAATAAATTTACATAATTTTATACATAAATAGATAATATAAAAAGTTATATTATCTATTTATAAATGAAGGATAATTCATTTTAAAATTTAGATGGAATACAATATTTCACCTCAAAATCATGCTATTGAATTATATACTAAGAAAAAATAATTTAATAATGCTAATATTGAATGATAAGATAAATAATTAATATTAATTTTAACTTAAAAAATTGAATAATATATATATTTATTATAAACATTAATGGCGTCAAGTGAAGAAGATGTTAAAAAACAATCAGTAATTCCAAAAATAGATATAGAAAACTGTGATGGATTAGATTATTTAGATAAAATAGAAGATAAAAGTATAGATTTAATTTTAACAGACCCTCCTTATATTATTTCTAAAGATTCTGGAATGAATAAACACTATGAGAAAGTAAAATATAATGAGAAAGAAGGTATTACATTTGTAAAAACGGAAGAAGATTGGGTTAAATATACAAAGACGGAAGGATGGAAAACATTTATGACAAATAATAAAATAACTGATGAGAATCATAAACTATATAAAAAATGTAAAAATGATTTTTTAAAATATGGATCTAAGTATGGGAAAAAATATGCAACCCAAACAAATTATGGTAAATGGGATAGCGAATTTACATTAGAAAAATTGGAGAAATTTATTAATATTTTCTATAATAAACTACGAAAAGGTGGGACATGTATTATATTTTTCGATATATGGAAAATAGAAACATTGAAGAGATTAATGGAACAAATTAAATTAACAAAAAAAGAAAAATGGATTGGTTTTAAACAGATAAGATTAATAGAGTGGATTAAGACAAATCCGCAACCACTTAATAGTAATGTAAATTATTTAACAAATTGTAGAGAGATTGCCTTACTTGGTGTAAAAGGTGGTAAACCTACATTTCATAGTAGTTATGATAAAGGTATATATGATGATAATAAATATAATGCTGATATAGATAATAATAATACATATGATTATATATATAAATATCCTATTCAATCTGGTAAAAATAGGATTCATAAGACACAGAAGAGTTTAAAATTATTTGAGGACTTAATAAGAAAACATTCTAATGAAGGTGATGTCGTATTAGATACATTTTTAGGTGGTGGAACAACAGCAATTGCTTGTAAAAATACTAATCGTCATTTTAAAGGGTGTGAAATAAATGAAAAATATTATGATAAGTTAATGAATGTATTTAAAAATATTGGTTTAGATGTGAAGACAAATGAAAAGAAAAAAATTAAGTTTAAACATAAAAAAAATATGACATCAAAAAAGTCGTTGGATAAAGAAAAGACAAGTGATATAAATAACGATACTATCGGAGTTACTAAGGTAAAGACAAATGAAAATAAAAAGGGAGAAAAGAAAAAGAAAAAAATTAAGTTTAAACATAAAAAAAATATGACATCAAAAAAGTCGCTGAATAAAGAAAAAACAATATAACTAACGAAACTATCGGAATAATTGTTAAATCTGTATATTGTGATATATACATTTTTTAAGTTTAAAATTGATTTATTATAATTAATATAATAATTAATATAATAAATCAATGAATGTATCAATTGTAAAGAAGATATTCAAAAAAGACATTGCTATAATTTTTTTAAAAGAAAAAAATCCTAATTTATTTGGCCTACGAACACCAAGATGTAGGACAGAAATTTATTTAGGTAATAATATATATGAAGACATTTCTAATATTCCATTAGATGATATCTTAAAATGGACAAGAGATTATAGTATTAATAATAAAAATGGTAAATATTATCATGTTCATAAAAATATAGATTACTATAAAAAAAATATTAAAAAATATAGTATAACAAAAGAAGAATCACCTTGTTATCCAGAAAAATTTTCTGAATGTGTTGTTAAACCTTCAATGAGAATGGCTATTAAAAACAATAAAGAAGATATACTTACTTGTATAATGGAAGAAGTGCAACCTAAGTTATTACTTCATGTAAAGGAAAGAATAACACAACAATTAAAAGCTGATTATAGTGAATATCTTCTTTTTCAAGCGTGTCCTAAAATAATACCTACATTACATCATAAAAAAGGAACAGATTTATTTTTAGTAGAAGATAATAGTATTATTGATTTAGATGTAAAAACAACACGTTCAACATTTAATATTACTGATCCTAAAAAGGCAATTATTCAACTTTACATGAAACAAGGTGATAATAGATTTTCTTGTGAACCAAGATTATATATAGCATTAGTTAATGATACAGAATCTTCAAAAGAAGATATTTCAACGCAATTATATAAAAAATATGACATTGACTTCACATATAAAAAACAAAAATATAATGTATGTGGAACAAGAATAATATTTATGTGATTTTAATTATTTAAATAATCTAAGGTTTTTTCAAATACATTATCTATTATTTTATCAATTTTAGTATCATTATAAGTATTATCCCATTCAAACCATTCTGTATTTTCAATTTGATATTCTTTTAATTGATCTATTAAATTGTTCTCACCAAGACGATTATTATCAAATGGTTCCCATTTAATTATTTCAATACCTTTGGGATAATTACGTGTATTATACTGTTTTAATAATTTTATATCTATTTTATCACTCATACCTATTTTTCTCATATTAGGTCGTGTTAGATCTTTAAGACAATAACAATGGTGACTTTTATTTGGTTCTAATGAAAAATATTTATTATATAATATTTTAAATATTTTATTAATTACTAAACCTTTGGCTGTTGGACAAGTTTTAGATTTTTTTTCACTAAGTGAATATAATATTGAACTGCGTTTGTCTGTTTCTTTAATTTCATATTCAAATCGGGGAACACCTGTTTTCCCAATACTCCATATTCCTCCTCCAGCAACTTTACCACCTAAGTAATCAGTAATGGGTGCCTCGTTTAAACAATTGTTATTTTTATATATAAATAGACCATCAAGAGATATAAGTGAATTATTACAAGAATATAAATTTATTTGTTTTTCTCTTATATCTGTATCTGTATTCCATAAACTCAATATTCTTAGAGTTCCAGATTCTATATAATCAAATTTTGATGGTTTCTTTCCATTTGAATATTTACATAATTGTTTAAAATTGTTAAATTTATTATAATATTTCGTAGATATATATTCTGGTAATTCAATATATGGATATTTTTCTTTAAATTCATTATAATTATCTATTTTTAATATTAATGATCTGCTTGTCCCATATCCTATGGAAACATCCATTTCAAGATATCTATTATTTACATTTTTTGGACATAATGGTATATCACATTCAAGAGCGCTTGTAGATATACCATTATTAAATTCTACTATTAAACTTCCATCATGAATTCTTCTATTAAAATATCTTTGTGTAGTTCTTCTAAAAATTTCTGTAATATGAGTATTTTCTGTTTGTACTCCAACAATACTATCCATATAATCATATGCGATAGGAATATACCACATCGTTATCCCATCTGGATATTCTTTACATTTATATTCAAATAATTTTGAAAGTTTTTTATTTTTTAGTGGTTTAGTTGTAAATTTCATATCATCGTAATTTTCAGGATAAAAATCAAATCCTCCTATATATAATCTCTGTTTTAGTCCATCTTTCCTAAAAGAAAGAATAGTTATTGTATCGTCAGTATCTATACCATCTTCTTGACCCTTCATTCTATCAATAGCTAAACGGCATCCGATTCCATTAATACTTGTTGTGTGTTTTTTTTTACAACTCATATTTTTTTGTTTTATTGCACTCCAATCATTATCACTAAAACCACCATCATTTGTTATAAAAACAGCATAATATGGATAATCAGAAGATGATTCTAAATTATATTCAATATATATATAATTTCCATTGAGATTACCTATTATTTCATCATGAATTGATGGAACTGGCATTTCTAATGCTTTCTGTCTATCAGTATCTATTCTTCCCTTTTCATTCGTTATCATTTGAGATCCTGTTACCTGTGGCATATTTTTTAATAATTAATTTATATATTTCTTTAAATACAATATTTAAGAAATATATATATATTAGTAGAATTTAACGCAAATGTTATGTAACCAAAAGTGTTATATCAAAAAAGTCGCTGAATGACTTAAAAAAATAAAGGGTTTAAAGGTGTATAATGTATATAAAATATAAAAAATGAGTAAAGAAGACACTAAATTCTTAGAGAATAAAAAAAAGACAAATGAAACTATTGGAATGACTGCGGAATATGTATGTTGTGATATATTTGATTTAAAAAATAGTATTGAAGAAGATAGAATTGATGAAAAAATTGCAAATAAAATGAAAAATATTGTTAAACAATTTTTTAAGGATAATAAATTATGTTTAACAGAACATTTAGGTAAAAATAATGGGAAGGTTGATTTTAAAGGTAAGTTTATTGATAATAGTAGTAGTGATTTAAAAATATCAATGAAAACACTCAAAAAAAAATATGGTAAAATATGTCCACATAAAGGACAACCTACATATAAATCGTTTCATAAACATTATGAATGTGATGTTCCTAATGAGAATTCCTCTAGAATAGAAGCAAATACTTTAAGATTTAATTGGATTAAGGAAAATATAGGTAAATATTTAAATATACAACAAGAAAATACATTTTGTTGTGATTATTTAGTATTAATTAGTAATTGTGAAAATAAACCTTATATTGAAAATATTAAAAATCCAAAATATGATTTTGAAAAAGAAAAAATAAGTTTTAGTAGACCTAATTATGAAGAACCTCAAAATTCGTGTAAAAAAGATGGTGTATGTGAATTTTCAACAAATATATTTATGGAACCTAATAATAGAAAAGTAGGTGAACTACAATTCCATTTCAAAGGAAAACTAAATGGAAAATCAAAAGGGCGTGATGGAATCAAGTTTAGATTTTATAAACAGTTTTTTAAATAGTTGATTTACTAATAAAATAAATTATTTATAATGTATTATGTAACCAAAAGTGTTATATCAAAAAACTAAAAAAACTAAAATAATATATTTTAATTATTTTTATATATCTAAGTATAGAACATAAATGGTGCATCGTTTTGTTTCTTTTTTAATATTTTATCCAGTATAGAAATTGTAATATTCAATGGCAATTTAAATTCTGGTAAGCTAAATGACATTTCTAATTCTTCGCTATTACTTGTATATTTCAATATGTTGATACGTGATATGATGTTTTCCAAACATCTTTTTAATTCTCTTACACCTTCTTCATTTGTATAGTTATTTATAATATAATCTATTACATCATTTTCTATAATAATATCATCTTTCTTAAAACCTATATCATTACATAATTGAGGTATAATATAATTCTTTGCAATGATATATTTTTGTTTCGTATCTAATTTTTTCATTTCAATAATATGCATTCTATCTTTTAGAATAGGATTCAATTTAGTTTCATCGTTAAATGAGAATATAAATAATGCTCTTGATATATCAAAATCAATACCACTAAAATATATATCACGAAATGCTGTGTTTTGACTATGATCTGTAATATGAATCAATTTATTTATTATTTCTTCACCTTTGGAATTATCACTAACTTTATCTAATTCATCAAAGTATATAACAGGATTCATACACTTTGACTCGACAAGTATTTTTACAATTCTACCACATTCAGACCCCTCATAAGTATAACCATAACCTTCTAAATAAGATGAATCCTTGGCACCACCTAAAGGCATAAACGCAAATGGACGATTTAATGCTTTACAAATACCTTCTCTTACAAGTGTCGTTTTACCATTACCCATTGGTCCTTTAAGAGCAATAACATTACCTTTACATTTTGGATTAGATATCCATTTTGTAACAACTTGAAGTATTTGTGTTTTTGCTTCAATATGTCCATATACAGCATCATCTAATATTTTTTTCACATTTATTAAATACTTTTGAATTTCATGATGTTCATTCTGTTTGGTAATTTCTAAATCTTTATATATATTGAAAGGAACCGATTGAAGTGTATTAATCCATTCACCTATTTTATGGTATTCACTATTAGATGTGTCTAACATTTCAAGTGTTTCTAATTTACGCATTATATGTAATTTTGTTCTTAATGTAACGGGCATATTTAATATTTTAAAACGTATAGGAATATCTTCGGTGACTTCTTTTTTAATATCATTTTCCATTTCAAGAATACGTTTTTTCTCATCTTGTTTTAAACTCATAAAATATGTTACATTTTGATCGGGTTTAACATCAGATACTTGATGACACATTTTTATATATTCTTTATCGTAATCATCTATATTATCACCAAATTTCTTAATATAATTTTCTTGTCTGTACTTTCTCATATATGGTATATCACTCATCATTGAAGCCATATCATATAATAACTGATTTTGAATATTACTATCTATTTGTATATCAACTTCGTTGTTGTTTTCTTCGTCTTCTTCTTCAAATATACTTTCATTTCCATATATAAATTTATTTGCTTCTTCTAGAAGAGATTCAACTTCATTTTTTGATATACTACTGTCAGAACTTACACTACTATGTCTAGAACAAACCGGATAAGGTGTTTCTGGTATATACTCATCATCAGAATCAATTTCATCATTATTATATTTTTTAATACGTATATTTAATTTATGTTTATCTTTAATAATGGTTTCTAGTTCTTTTCTTTTAGAACGAGTGACTATTCCAGAATATGTATCAATGGCGAACATATAAATTATACATTGATATTATTTTTAAATATAATTCAAATTTATTATCAAAAAAAATTGATATTATATTAAAGATAAATATATAATAATATATTATAATGTCATTTCAAAATGAACTTTCTTATACAAATGATATTAGTGATATCGTTAGCGTACAATTTGGTATATTAAGTCCAGAAGAAATAAAGAAACGTTCAGTCGTTCACTGTGTGTCTCATGATTTATATGATAGTAATAATGAACCTATAATTGGAGGGCTTTTTGATCCACGTATGGGTGTTTTAGATAGAGGTAAAAGATGTCCTACAGACGAACAAGATAATGTAAGTTGTCCTGGTTATTTTGGTCATATTGAATTAGCAAAACCTGTTATATATACACAATATATATCATCTATTCATAAAATACTAAAATGTATATGTCTTAGTTGTTCTAGATTATTAATAAATAAAGATGAAGATACTATTAAAACTATTATGAATAAAAAAAGAAACCATAGACTTAATTATGTAGTATCATTGTGTTCTAAAATTAAAAAATGTGGTGATACATCAGAAAATGGATGTGGTGCTCCAAAACCTAAACATATTAAAAAGGATGGATATTCAAAATTAGTAGCTGATTGGATTGAAAAAAGTGATTCAAGTGATGACAATGAGCATTTAATACTTAATCTAACACCTGAACTTTTATTAAAAATATTTAAACGTATAAGTGATGAAGATTGTGAGTTACTAGGCTTATCTAGACATTTTAGTCGTCCAGAATGGCTTATATGTACTGTCCTACCAGTTCCACCACCATATGTTCGTCCATCTGTAAGAACATATAATGATCAGAGAAGTGAAGATGATATAACACATAAACTAGTTGATATTATAAAAACAAATAATCTTTTAAAAGCAAAAATTAATTCAAATACTGGTGAAAACATTATTAATGAATGGGCTACTGTACTTCAATATCATGTTTCTACACTTATAGATAATGAAATCCCTAGTATAAATTCAGCTTCAAATCGTTCAGGACGTGTTTTAAAGACATTAAAACAAAGATTGAAAGGTAAAGATGGACGTATTAGGGGCAATCTAATGGGTAAGCGTGTTGATTTCTCTGCACGTAGTGTAATTACACCTGATCCCAATATTAGTATTGATGAATTGGGTGTCCCTATTAAAGTAGCTCTAAACTTAACTTTTCCTGAAGTTGTAACAGAATATAATATAGAACAAATGTACGAATTAGTAAGAAATGGACCACTCGTTCATCCAGGTGCCAAAAGTATTAAGAGAAAGTCTGATAATAAAACAAGAAGA